>Ga0255776_10000144_pt1 | contig 74624 bp, 61 predicted proteins | sample 071ome_19_FD_179974 | JGI IMG/M metagenome (GOLD analysis project Ga0255776, IMG submission 179974) | Coastal salt marsh microbial communities from the Groves Creek Marsh, Skidaway Island, Georgia - 071413AT metaG (version 2) | ecosystem: Environmental > Aquatic > Marine > Intertidal zone >...
AATGGTGAATTTGGGGTTCAAGACGGTAGGCTTCCCAAAACGGTCTGGAAAGGAGATTGTGGATGCTGTGAGGTTCCGGCCAGGGACGGCCAGATCTACCCTGGGGTGAGGTCGCGCCGGGGACGGCACGATCTACCTTGGGGTCAGGGACGACCGGATCTGCCTTATCCGCCGATGAAGCTCATGGTGCGTTCGGGTTGGACGAAGTCTTTGCGGCCGATTTTGTGTCCGGGTTCTTTGCCAAAGACGACGGTGCGTAGTTTGTCCATGATGTCCTGATCCCGGGCGTTTCCCCGTAGGAGCGATTTGAAATCGTGTTCCTGGTGACTGAAGAGGCAGGTGCGCAGGTTGCCGTCCGCAGTCAGGCGGAGACGATTGCATTGGCTGCAGAAAGGTTCGGAGACGGAGGCAATGATGCCGAACTCACCTTTTCCATCTTTGTGCTGCCAACGTTTGGCCGTTTCCGAAGCGTGGCTCGGTTGGAGTGGTTGGATATCGAATCGTTTTTGGATGCGTTCCAGCATTTCGCGACCGGGGACCACCAATTCTTTTTGCCACGCCTTGCCGGAGTCCAGTGGCATGTATTCGATGAATCGCATGGTGACCTGATGTTCGCGTCCAAACTGTACCAGATCCTCCAGTTCGTGATCGTTCATGCCTCGAATGATCACTGCGTTGACTTTGACTGGATCGAATCCAAGTTCCCTGGCGAGTTCAATACTTTGAATGACGCCTTCGAGACCTTTGCGACCGGTCATTTTTTCAAAATTGGCTGCGTCCAGTGAATCCATGCTGAACGTCATCCGTGACAGACCGGCTTCCTTCAGCGCTTGAGCGTGTTTTTGAAAAAGAAATCCATTGCTGGTCAAAGCGACGTCCTGAATGCCTGGAATTTGATGAATATCGGCAATCAAACCTGCCACTCCCGTTCGGAGGAGAGGTTCACCCCCGGTGATTCTGATTTTCTGGATTCCCAGATTGGATGTCAAACGCACGAACCGGAGGATTTCCTCGTAGGTCAGGATTTCCTTTTTGGGTTTCCAGGGATAGCGGATGTAGGTTTTTTCCCCTTGATGCGTGTGGTGAGAGGAGGCATCGCGGTAGAAATTGGATGCTTCCTCTGTCTCGGGCAGACAATAAAGGCATCTGAAATTACAACGGTCGGTCACGCTGATCCGAAGATCACGCATGATCCGACCGTAAGAATCTTGAAGCCCTTGATGCTCCATGGGGCCTCCCAATAAGTAGACTGGTGGCTTGGAGTTTACTCCTGTCCTTCGGACGGCACCACTTGAACGCCACCTTCCTGGTTCAATTCGACATTGAGATCAAAGTTGGGTTTGGTTTCAGGCTTGCTGAATCCACGTTTCAACAAGGCGGCGCCCTTAGGCACGTTGCCCGCTCCCATGATGCCGTTCTTGATCCATTCGAGGCGGCGGGCGATGGAAAGTTCGTCCTTCAACTTGCGGATTTGGTTGCGGAGGAGGGCCAGGTCGTTGAATTGACGTTCCAGATCGGCTTTTTCTGCCTGGAGTCGTTTCAATTCCTTCAACAAGAACTCGCGGTCACCTTCGGAAGCTTCCAGTTTACGCTGGGTTTCGAGGATCTGTCCTTCCAGCGACTCCATATTGGTGTTCAATTCGGTCATCTGGGTCGTGAGAGAATCGCGTTCAATGGAAAGTTCTCCGATGCGTTTATCCATTTCTTCGATGGTTTTCTTGGCTGCGGCAACTTCGGTGGCTGCGGCATCGGCTTCTTTTTGCACCTTATCCAGTTCCGTGGTCACTGTTGCGTAGCGACCTTCAAGGGATTGAAGAGCTTCCGTTTTGATCTCCAGTTCGGAACGGAGCACTTCGTTGGTTTTGGTCTGTGTGGTAAGTTTCGCTTGTGTCTCAGTGAGGGTCGTCTCGACGGTTTTGATTTTTTCCTCTTTGGATTGTTCCACCTTGGTTGCTTGAAGGTGACGCAACACGAGCCCTGCGAGCAACAGGACGCTAACAATGCCAAGTAGGATCGTAATCTTGCTGGTGTTATTCATTTCCATTAACATGGTGCCTGAAAACCATTTTGGCAAGCCTGCATGCAGTGCCGTACTCTGTGAAGTTGTAGTGTGCCTTTCATCAATGGGTTCCATGAATGGAAGAGTCCGTTTTTTTGCGGGACTTGATGAGACGCGATTGTCGGTTTAACTTGAAAGCATGGAGTACCCGGAAACGATACCGGTCATGATGTTGCCCAATGCGACATTATTTCCCAACACGATGTTGCCTTTGTTCATCTTCGAACCAAGGTATCGCAAGATGCTGGAACGGACTTTGCAGGGCGACAGGATGATTGCCATTGCCATGCTTCGCCCGGACACAAACCGTGAAATCCCCTACAAAACCGCCGGTCTGGGGATGGTGCGTGCAGCGGTGAAACATTCCGACGGCACTTCCCATGTCATTTTGCAGGGGTTGGGCAGGATCAAGCTCAATCAGGCCGCCACTTACAAACCCTTTCGATCCCACCGATACGAAGTGGTGAAAACGAGCCGGGGCAATGAGGATCGTGTGCAAACCCTTCGCCAAAAACTGCTTGACCTGGTGAGCATGCACTTGGAAAAGGATCATGTTTTGTCGGAAAAAATCAAACAATGTCTGACTCACCACGAACAACCCGAACTTTTCCCCGAACATGCACCCACCTTGGAACAGGTCATGCAGGCCATGTTGGGGGCGAATGATGTGGAGTATCTGGCGGATATGGTGTCCTGCACACTGGTGACTCAACCGCATGCCAGGCAAATCATTCTTGAAGAAGAGGACCTGGAAACCCGTTTGAGTAGCCTCGTTGCTTTTCTGATGGCGGAAATCTTCTGCCGAAAACGTAAGAATAAACAGTGATACCCTCCCAAATACCCGAAAAAGAGCTCGAATCAGCCGATCGCAGTCAAATCTTGTCCGCAATCTTTCAGGACTTCGTCATTCATCATCATAGAAGCATGCTTGACCAAGTCAGGCTTGTTTTCTAGTTATCAATGGCATGTCGATGCGACGAATTTGGATTTGGGTGTCTCTATGCATGCTTCCCGGCTTGATGGCCGCTGCTGAATTGGAGCGATTGAACAGTGTGGCCGCCATGGTTGGTGACACGCCGATCACGCTGGATGATGTCAAAACCCAGACCCTTCCCGTCGAACAAGTCCTTTACCAGCAGTTTGCTTCCGATCCCTCCATGTTGAGGCAACGCATCCTGGAAGTGCGCCAGAACGCCCTTGAATCGTTGATCGAACGCCATCTCATTCTGAAAGAGTTTGAAAGCCAGGGTTATCTCCTTCCTGAGAACATCATCGATGAACGTGTTCAGGAACGGATTCGGGAAGATTATGGCGACCGCTTGACCTTGACCAAGACGCTGCAGGCGCAGGGTGTGACACGGGAATCCTTCCGAAAGAGCATCAAAGAACAGGTCATCGTCGATTTTCTCACCTCGAAAAATATCTCATCTGTTTCTTTGGTTTCACCGTTTGAAATCGAAAACTACTACAACTCCCACCTGGATGAGTTTCAAATGGACGAACGCATTCGACTTCGCATGATTTATATTCCGAAAGAAGTGGGGGGCGCTGAGTTTTCGCAAAAGCTTCTTCTCGATATCAAGCGCAAGGTGGAGTCCGGAAGCAGTTTTGCCGATCTGGCCCGGGTGTATCATCAGGGCAGTCAGCGGTCCCAGGGTGGCGATTGGGGCTGGGTGGACCAAACAGTCCTGCGTGACGATTTATCCGCCGTGGCCTTCTCCCTCGAAGAAGGTAAGATGAGTGAGGTCCTCCAAAAGGATGAAGGCTCCTACCTGATGTACGTGGAAGAACGCCAGGAACCCAAACCCAAACCTCTGGTGGCCGTGCAGGAAGAAATCGAAAAGGCCCTCCTCGCCGAAGAACGCAACCGCCTCAAAGCCGAGTGGATCGACCAGCTCAAGGACAAGTCCTTTGTCCGGTATTTTTAAGCTGCCGGTTCCGCGGTGCTCCCAGCTTTTTGCTGTTTCGAAGCTGATCGGTTAGAACTGGACCTCTCTCATTTTTGCGACCGGTACTCAGGTTGCTTTATGAGTTATGTGAAAAACAGGTTTTCAATCGATCGTTATTGTCGTTCTTCCTTTGCGGATCGAATGTGCCACAGATTGCGCCGTGGGTATGGAATTATATCTCTGATACTCCTTCAGCTCACAGCGTTCACAGCGACTCTAGGTGCGGGCCAGAGTCCATGGTCGAGCAGCAGTTCCCTGGGGTGGGGTGATTTTCTGGGCACACCTCCTGCCTTGTCCTCTGATCCGGCCGATAATTTCGATGCTTTTGTTTACACGGAGATTCTGTGGGATTTTACCTGGGACGTCAGCACGAGAACCCTGGTGGTCAATGTTCAGGCGGTCTTCGATCATTCCGTTTCATGGTATCGCCCGAGCGAAGCAACGCCTGCCTTGTTGGTTCATGAAGTGGCCCATTTCGATTATGCCGAAATTCATGCGCGTAAGTTGAAGCGGCGTATAGATGAATCTGTGGAATTAAAGGAATTATTGAGACGATGTGATGTGTCCGAGTCGGAGATCGAAGCCATGCTCACGCTTTTCCATTCGGAAGAAATTGATGAACTCATCTTCAGTAACGAATTCTATGATTCAGAAACAGATCATGGCCAAATCACAGCCATGCAAAACGTTTTTACGAATGTGACCATTCCGGACGAGATGTCCAGTGTGAGTGCTTTTGCGAATCCGGAGATCACGATCACTGTGCAGAATGAAGGAGCCAAACCTATCCCCGGATATTATGAAGGTTCGTTGACCTACACGCTTCAGGGAGGATCTCCCGGCTCATCCCCGAGTGCTTGGGAATGGACACTTCAGGGGCAGTGGCACTTTGCGTTTACTTCCGATGATCTGGGAGGGGAAGCGGATTGGTCGCATTGGATCACGAACAATCTTTATGGGGGACATTTGGTGGATGTCACAACGCCGAATGTACCTTCATATCCAGCGGTGGATGTGAGCGTTGAGGCGGATGCATCAGGGGAGCATTTCTGGATGGATTTTTCCGGCGCTGCACCGAGTTCGATTCCGAGTCATGAACTGACCTTTTCGCCAGTGTCTGTCCCGGGCATCCCGGTGACACCAGACAATAAAACCATTCATTTCAACAACGGAGCTGCGATTGCACTTGGGCATTGGATGAAAGAATACGGCACGCCCAGCCTGAAAATGAAAGCTCCCATTACCTGCCCAAACGAATCCATTCACTACGAGTTTCCAATCGGTACCGACCAGTTTCTGGTGATGGACTGGGTGCTGACACGCATTTCTGATTCCCAAGGAGGCAGTGGCGCAGGAGGATCAGGATCGGGTGGAATAGGAACCGGTTCCTTGCCTGTATCCGCAGTCGCATTTGATTCAAGCACGGGTGTACTGATCCTTCATTGGGATGCTTCAGCGGCAGGAGAACTTTTCGTGATCGAGGCGTCGGCAGATCTTGAGGATTGGATCGAAGTGGGAGAAGTGGTTTCCGCTTCTCCCGGTGTCGTCACTTTTCAGTTTGACACATCTCCTTCGACAACGTCTTCTCAATTTTTCAGGATTCTACCAGGTGGCAATTGAGAACCGGTAACTTATCGATTCATTCAGTGGTTGGAAAGGTAGAGCGTGACGTCCCCGTCGCGCAACCTAATGGTGAACGAATGGACGATCAACCATCCAAAGGGAAGCCGTAAAGCCTATGAAATTCTGACACCTGTTTTGCCATTCGTGAACATTGTGACCATGCCATTGGGAAAGGTGTACGCTCCAAGTTTCCCTTTGTGAGGTAAAACCGATATCGGGAGCCTCAAGGGAACGGGCCGGGGACAACCCGTTTCTACCTGCTTTGGCGAAATGATTTTCGCCGAGCCGTAAATGATCCATCAATGAATTTTGGTCAAAAGTAGGGAGCGCGAGCTGATGAGACTTTCACCAAGACCTTGGCGTCTTCATCTTCCAGTTTGTCCAGATAAGGACTTTTGGATCGGATTTGGATTTTGAATCGTTCTTGTGCGTTACCTTTGATCTCGCTCCAAATGAGCTCTCTTCCTTCATCAATAAGATGACCGTTTCCATCATAAAATTCGGCTTCAACATGGACATTCTGCCAGGTTTTCTTGCCGTTATTGGTGATCAATCCCAATACTTCCACGGCGAAATCCGACCTTCGGGTTTCCACCTCGGAAATCACAAGATCTTTGGTGAAATCTCCTTTAAACAGCGTGCGGCGTCACGAGTTGGATGTGATCAGTAGAAAGACCAAAATGAATGGTATCCACCTCCATTTGTCTCCTGATACCGTAACACGGTTGAGTTCGGAGCCACATTTTCCGCATTTAGTGATTGTTTCCATAGTGAGTCAATAAAGTGCTGGGAATTTTTATTGCGTCCCTGGTTATTCAAAGAAAAGAGTCGCTGAGATGTGTATTTTTTCTCGATAGCAACTTGTATAAGATAAAGTTATTGTTTTAATAATGCAATAAACAATTGCCCCATGCCTTACATCCACCAAAACGAATGTTTCGAGAGTGGAATGCCTTCATGCTGCCGGACTAGAAACGTCCACCAAGCCAAGCTAAGCAGCAATCCCGTAAGAAATAATCCAGCGAGAATCGCGACAAGATTGAACTCAAAAAGCCATGGAGACCGCACAACAAATGACAGGCTTACGATGAGCAGGCATATTGGAATAGCGATATTGAAAACAGACGCAGCGACAGAAATTTCTTCGACAAAATCCAATCGAAAGAATTCATCAGCTAGAGGAGTCATCACTCCTGCTGCCGAAAGGATGGTAGCCACAAACATCCAAAGGATGCAGACAACGATACCCGGAAGAAAAACAGGTGATATTTTTTCAAGGATGCTTTTGATCATCCTCATTTGCTAAACCGGCGTTTTTGGAAACGTTGGTCGCCGGCTCAATCCATTGTGAAACCAAAGACGCCAGACGATCCACAAGGCTTCCCAGACGATTTTGCGCTCCATTTTGGAGGTGCCCTGGAAGCGGTCGGTGAAGATGATGGGAATTTCGCGGATGCGCAGGCCTTGCCGCCAGAGTTTGTGGGTCATCTCAATCTGGAAGCTGTAGCCATTGGAATGTACGTCCGAAAGGTCAATGGATTGCAACGCTGATCGCCGGAAACACTTGAATCCGCCGGTGGGATCGGTGATGGGCATGCCGGTGATGATTTTGACATATTGCGCCGCGCCCAGGCTGAGAATCAATCGTTCCAGCGGCCAGTTGATCACCCGGATGCCGTTCCGATAGCGGGATCCCAGCACCAGGTCGGCATCTTCGATGGCTTCCAGGAAGCGGGGGATGTCGTCGGGATTATGGGAAAAATCGCCATCCATTTCGAAGATGTATTCGTATTCCCTCTTCAAGGCCCATTGAAATCCATCGCAATAAGCCCGCCCGAGTCCGTTTTTGGTCTGGCGATGCAGGACGTGGATGGATTCATGCGCTTTGGCGTATTGATCCGCCATTTCGCCCGTGCCATCCGGTGAGCTGTCGTCCACGACCAACATGTCGACCTTTACCGGCAGGGCCAGTAAGTGATCGACCAGAGCGGGTAGGTTTTCCCGCTCATTGTAGGTCGGTATGATGACGATGGCTTTTGAATGTTCCACGAACAAAAAATTTACAATGGTTATACCGATCAGCAGTTCATTCGGTTACGTCAAAACGCAATCCGCTATCGAGCTGCCGTGCACTCTTCATTAGAGGCTTAGATTGAGCGTTTATTCAATCAAAGATCAATCGGTTTTTCGAGTTTTGGATGGATGGGGAGGGTGATTTTCATAAAGAACGGGCAGCATTCAAGCCGTAATCGATCATTTTTTTAGGGTTTCTACCGGGCCGAAGGTGGGATATATTGACTCACATCATGAGCACAATGACACGTCAACAGGTGTTGGATATGTATTTTATGGACGCCCGGCATAAGCTGATCGATCTGGCGGCTTTTCTGGATCGGGTGGATCGGTCGGAAGGCGAGGATGACTTTCGGATTCAGGCCTTTCGGGAAGCCATGCAGCATTTGGGATCGGGCGATACGGATCGCGCGGCCAAGGTTCTGATGACCTTCAGCGATCCGACCAACGAACCCATTCCAGCCGCCACTACCAAAGCAGCCTGTGGCGCCTGGCCCGGAGCAGACAACGGATAAGAACAAATCGGGAACCCATTCAAACCAAGGATTTTTGACATGCGATACATTGAACCCCACGGACACATGGTCAGTCGCACCACCGACGATTACCTGGCCATGGTCACCGCCGGATGCCAGGCTGTGTGCGAACCCGCTTTCTGGGCGGGCTTTGATCGAAGCTCTGCCAACGGATTTTACGACTATTTCTGCCAGCTCACCGAACACGAACCTAAACGCGCCGCCAAGTTCGGTCTGCCACATTATTCCTGGCTCTGCATCAACCCCAAGGAATCTGAAGACATCAAACTCGCTGACGATGTGCTGGCTTTGATTCCCGAATTTATCGACAAACCCAATGTTCTCGGTATTGGTGAAATCGGTCTCAACAAAAACAGCCGCAACGAATTTATCGTCCTGGAAAAACACATCCAGATCGCGGCGGAAAGTGACCAACTGATCCTGGTCCACACCCCGCATTTGGAAGACAAATACAAGGGCACCCGGTTGATCATGGATGCCCTGAAAAATGATTCCCGCATCAAGCCCGAACGCTGCATCATCGATCACGTCGAAGAACACACCATCGGCATGGTGTTGGACGAAGGTTTCTGGGCGGGCATGACCCTGTATCCCGAATCCAAATGCAGCCCGAGTCGCGCCATCGACATGTTGGAGCGATTTGGCACTGAACGCATCTGGATGAACAGCGCCTGTGACTGGGGCATCAGCCGACCCCTGGCCGTGCCGCACACCGCTTTCGAAATGAAACAACGTGGCCACACCACTGACTGGATCGACAAGGTGACCTTCCAAAACCCCATCACCTTCATGAGCCAATGCCCCAAATTCAAAATCAAGGGTTGATTCGTTTTGACATTCTCACCCGGTAATGCCGAGCTGCTACTCGGCTACTTGCCACACAAATGCCTGACACGTTCACTTATGATCAACGTGTCCCTCATCACGTACCGAAATCCTGTAAATCCTGTCCAAAAAACCACAACGCAGCATATCCCCGCACCCACCATTTGACTTGCGGACACGGCCGACATTCCTTCATCATCTCCCCGGACCAATTAACAATTCTAATCTGTTATGAAACTGCAACACGGGCTGCATCTTGCATACTGCACGAATATCCACAGGGGGGAATCCTGGGAAAAAACCTTTCAAAACCTGAAGACTCACACCATGGCTGTCCGCCGCAAGGTGGCTCCCGATCAACCTTATGCCATCGGATTGCGGCTCGGTGAAGAGGCTGCCCGCGATCTGAGTCAACCAGGCAACCTGAATGCTTTCAAAGCCTGGTTGGAACAGAACGACTGTTACGTATTTACCATCAACGGATTTCCCTACGGCAAATTCCACGGCACCCGGGTCAAGGAAGATGTGTATCGTCCGGACTGGACCACACCCGAACGCCTGGAATACACCAATCTGTTGTTCGATATTTTGGTCGAGTTATTACCCGAAGGTGTGGAAGGAAGCGTCAGCACGGTGCCGGTTTCCTACAAGGAATTCATTACCAGCGACCGTCAGGTCAAGGAAGCCCGCAAGAACCTGTGGAAATGCATCGAACACATTGAGCACTTGACCGCCCGTACCGGCAAGAAACTGCACCTGGGACTTGAACCCGAACCCATGTGCTATTTGGAAACATCCACCGAAGCCACGAAGTTTTTCGAACAAATGCGTCATGACCGCAAAGGAGATCTGCGCATCGATGAACACCTGGGCATCAATTACGACTGTTGCCATCTGGCGATCCAGTATGAAAATCCCAGTGAAGCGCTTGGACGATTGGTCAGCCACAAAATCAAAATCAGCAAAATCCACCTCAGCTCGGCGCTCAAGGTCAACCCCACCATGGAAGTGCGGAAAGCCTTGCAAAGCTTTACCGACGAAGTCTATTTCCATCAAGTCATCGAGCGGCGTGTCGGAGGAGAGTTGGTGCGCTACCGCGACCTGCCCGATGCCCTTGCAACGGAACCGATCCACGCGCCGCACCTGCCCGAAGAATGGCGCATTCACTTCCACATACCATTGCATCACCTGCCTGTCGGGCTCTACGACAGCACCGTGGATCACCTGATTGGCACCCTCGACTTTCTCAAATCCCATCCGGGCATCTGTTCCCATCTTGAGATGGAAACCTACACCTGGGAAGTCATGCCCGACACCATGAAGCAACGCAACGTGGTGGATCAGTTGGTGGACGAATACCAGTGGACACTGGAACAACTCTCAAGGCACGGTTTGGCCGATTGACAAGCGTCCCGAAATCGGGAAAGTGCCTGTCCCGTTATTGGGAAAAATAATGCGAGTTGGATGAAGCGATTGATTTTTTTTTAGCTTGGTCCTGAACAATATGCCCATACGATTTAGATTATCTAACCGCCCGAAAGAACTCCTGATCCACACCCGAATCGATCGCCTGCTCATAAGGTGATTCCGCATTGGTAACCGGAATCCAGGGACCGGTGATGGAAGTGGCACGTTCCAAATTGCCGATGAAATGGATGGAGATGTTTTGTCCTGCACGATTGAGTTCAATAAACGGATCAAAGAAATCCACAACAGGCAGTTGATAAACTTTGACATTGTCAAACAATCCGAAGCTCATGAACTCATTGTCGGAAACAGAAGAAAACCAGTCACTGTAACCCAGAAAGATATTTCCGCTGTCATTGAAAGGTGCGGTGTCCTGAGTGGCCACGGCGACGTCTGTTCCATTCATGCTCCAGGTGACTTTATCGCCAATCTTGAGCAGTTGTACCCGCACCCATTCAAAGGCGACTTGTCCTGCGGAGGTTTCGCCTGCCTGGTTGGCAAATTCCGCTACCTGAGATTCAGGAGCTGTTTTTCCCGCCGGGAAGATGGACCCATAATAGTCGTTGGCGCTGTCTTGTGTGCCCGCCGGGTACACACCCGAGTCTTCCGTCAAAAACACATTGTTCAAAAAGAAACGGAAATCACGGGAGGAACCTCCTTCACCCGTGACAATGAACCAGGCGCCGTCAGATTGATCATCCCCGACCTGCACATGATCACCCGATGTCCCAATGCCAGCAGCGGCAAATTCGGTCGAGCCACCACCACCACCGGGTAGCGGACCGTTGACATTCATCCAGAGATCAAACACCAGTGCATAATCTCCTGCAAAACTTTGGCCGTCGGGACTTGCAGTGATGTGTGCTGCGGCAACTTCGATTTCGTTGGCGGTGAATTTCAGACCTTTGGTTGAACCGTCCCCGGAGCCGGGCGCTGACGGGATACCGTCCACGGAATAATCATAGGCAAAACTAACGGTCGAGTCGTCCGAACTTTGATTCACCGTCCAGTTCGATGAGGTGTCGGCATTAAAATCGTCACTGAAAGTAACGATCGCATCGGCGAGCACATCGGGTTTGGGGATCCCTTTGTCACCGTTGTCGAGCAAAGGAACAAAGGCGTACTTGCCTGAGCTGGTGTTATAAAGATCGCTTGGGTTCAGAACGAGTTCGATCACTTCATCGAGTTCTTCCTCTGCATCGTCTATGAGGGGCAGAACGATTTCTGTTTCGCTGGATCCGGCAGGGAAAATCGCTTCCAAAGAGGCCGGTGCTTCAAAATCACTTCCGATTGTGGCGGAACCTTCCAAACGATAGGACACCGTCAATGGCGCAGAACTTGAACCCGATCGCGTCAGCTTGAACGTAACTGAAGCATCATCCTCCGTGACGGGTGTGGGTTTGAAAACATCTAGTTCAAGTGTTTCGTCCCGAACAATTTCTCCCGGGACTGATACATTGACAACGGGAGGTGTGTTGCTGGCGTTCAATCGCTCGACTCGCAAATTGTCGAAGATGACAAAGTTTTCTTCACCCGGGTTGGCGATGGATGAGAATGGATCGGTGTAACCAATCATGACATTTTCGCCTCCGAAAAGGGATTTTTCGTCGTTGATGGTGGCGATGATCTGACCATGCATGATCCAGGTCACCGTGTTCCCTTGGCGTCGCACCTCAACCGGCACCCAGCCTTTACCCGGAGCGCCCTTGGTTTCATGAGGCGGGAAGGGAAACACACGTTCCAGAGGTCCCCCGGCAAAAGCGTTGTACTCCCCGATGCCGTCCCCATCCATGTCGGTGAATCCATGGCGATCTGTTTGTTCATCCAGGAACTCGGGCTCCCCAAATCCATCACCCACATAAGCCCTGAAATCTCGCGACGCGCCTCCTTCACCGGATACGGCAAAGAAGGTGCCGTCGCCATCGACGGCCAGGTTGCCGTCCAGATAGGCGACCCAATCCCCGGAATGCCCGATTCCCATCGTGGCCAATTCAGTGGAACCCGAACCACCGTAAGCGGGCCCGTTGTAACTCATGAACATTTCAAAACGCAGAGCATGATCTCCGTCGATGGACAGGCCGGACGGAAACAGACTCACTGAAGCTTCACCGGCTTCCGCATCGGAATTGACCGACACCTTCAATCCCAGAGTGGTGTCGCCATCATCAAACGGATTCTTTGGCACCGACAACCGGTCGACAGCGGCCCCGCGTGTGACAGTGAACTCATCCGTCGTGTAATCATGCGCGAAGGTAACCGTGGCATCTGGAATGCCGTTGATGCTTTCATCGATGACAATCCAATCGGCGGACGTATCCGTATCGAAGTTGTCAGAGAATACTTCCTGGGCCCGAGCAGCCGGGCCGAATACCTGGCCCATGAGAATTGTCAATAGGAGTGCGAATCGTGTTTTCATGAGTTTTACAATGATCGATGTTTAAAGTGGTCAAAGATTAAGTCTGAAGTCCGAATGTGACGAGTCCTTTTATCCCTTGCGGTGTAGATGGCAGTTGGGAGATGGCATCCAAGCAAGCGATGAAGCATTGAACAATGGAGGGACAGGTTTCACTCGGTTGCCAAATATTCACCTAAAAACATTCCTGACCAAACGAGATGGAACCCGGGTAGACTGAAGTGGATCGAATGACTGTGGCGATCCCATTTCAACGGAATCTTAATTTGAGGGCCCCCAATGAATTTCAACAGAATGAGGTTTTTGCAGACCAAAAATATTGATTGCAGCAGGTGACTCATTCGCATCAACATGCTTCATGCAAGTTCCACCTCCACTGCCCGAGGCTTATGCGATGGAAATCGTTTATTCTGAGGAAAACCTCCGCATCCAGGTTTTTGAGGATGGGGCGAAGACTCGGACGGAATTGCATTCTCCGCCCGGTTCTACGGTCGTCAAGATTCGTCGTCGTGACAAGGGAGTGGAATGGTCGGTTTTCCCCGATACGAACACCTACTCCACCGAGAAGTTCCCGCAAGAATCCATGCCGGAAGGACCTGATGAGTACTTGGAAAACTTAATGCGTCAGGAGTGGATACCCGACGGGGAAGAACGGATCGATGGTAAAAAGTGTCTGAAATTTATCGGGCGGTTCTTAAATTCCCTTTTATGTAATGCAGACGGGAAAACGGTTTGTTACGTTGATATTCAGTCGGGACATCGCCTTCGAGAACTCACCTACGATAAAGATGAGAACGTTACGATGACGACTCACTATTCAATTGGGTTGCCGCGGGAGGATCTTTTCGAGTTGCCTGCAGGGTGCAAAGAAATCCAGCAATGAAACTGTAAATCCTGTTCATCCTGTCAAAAAAATTCAGACCAAAATATCCCGGACGACCGTTCCGTGGATATCGGTGAGGCGGAATCGGCGGCCCTGAAACTTGAAGGTGAAGCGTTCGTGGTCGATACCCATGAGGTGCATCAGGGTTGCCTGGAAGTCGTGGATGTGGACCGGGTTTTTGATGATGTTGTAGCTGAAATCATCCGTCTGGCCGTAGCTGATGCCCGGTTTGATACCGCCTCCAGCCATCCAGATGGAAAAGCATTTGGGATGGTGGTCGCGTCCGTAGTTCGTTTGGGTCAACTCGCCTTGTGAATAGTTGGTGCGCCCGAATTCGCCTCCCCAGACCACCAGGGTTTCATCCAGCAAACCCCGTTGCTTGAGGTCGGTGATGAGGGCGGCGGAGGCCTGGTCGGTGTCCTTGCATTGACGTTGGATGCCGGAGGGTAGATCGTCATGTTGATCCCATCCGCGATGATAGAGTTGAATGAACTTCACCCCTTTCTCTGCCATGCGCCGCGCCAGCAGACAGTTCGCCGCAAAGGTGCCGGAGTCGCGGGATGCCGGGCCGTAGAGATCGAAGATGTGATCCGGTTCGTCGGAGGTGTCGGTGATTTCGGGAACCGATGTCTGCATGCGAAAGGCCATTTCGTATTGAGCGATGCGGGTTTGGATTTCCGGATCGTTGAATCGTTGCGCCTGCTGCTCCTGCATGCGACGAAGGATGTCCAATTGTGCCTTGCGATCTTCGAAGTCCACGCCGGGTGGGTTGTTGAGATAAAGAACCGGATCTTTCCCGGATCGGAACTGCACCCCTTGATGTTGTGAAGGAAGAAATCCGTTGCCCCACAAACGCGCATAGAGAGGTTGGCCATAACGTTCCTTGGTGATCAGGACGATGAAAGCGGGCAGGTTTTCATTGTCACTGCCCAATCCGTAATCGATCCACGAACCAATCGCCGGACGCCCCGGGAATTGGGATCCGGTTTGGATCAAAGTGGCGGCGGGATCGTGATTGATTGCGTCAGTGTGCATTGAGTTGATGACGCAGATGTCATCCGCAATCTTGGCTGTGTGCGGGAGCAGACTGCTGAACCAGGTGCCGAACTGTCCGTGACGAGAAAACGGAAACTTGGAACCAGCCATGGGAAAGGAACTCTGACCGGCGGTCATCCCGGTCAGGCGTTGGCCTTGTCGCACGGAATCGGGAAGTTCCTGGCCGTGCCGTTGGTGTAGAACGGGTTTGTGGTCGAAGGTTTCGATTTGGGATGGAGCGCCACTTTGAAACAGGTAAATCACGCGTTTGGCCTTGGGCGCAAAGTGCGGCAGATCGGGCAAACCAGAAGGGGATGTTTGTGCTGCCCTGCTACTTTGCCTGAGCAGGGAAACCAGGCCCATTGAACCCAGCCCACAAGCTGATTCGGTCAGGAAAGCCCGACGACTCTGTTGGATCCATTCGTTGTTATTTTCGTTTATCATAGGGGTTGGCTCAAATCTTACCGTTTCATATAAGCTTCATCGAAGTTCATGATGGTGCTCATCACCTGAGTCAGGGCGGCGGTTTGTGTTTTGTTCAATGTTGAGTCCAGTGGATATTCTCCAACGCCCAAAAAGGATTCTGTGGCATCGGGGTCGTTGGTATATTTCTTTAAAGCCAATTCATAGAGGGAACTCAGAAGTTCGGTTTCGCTTTCATTCGGATGCCTGCTGCAGAGTAGTCGAAATCCCTGGCGAAGGCGTTCTTCGAGATTGTCGTCGATTTCCTTTTGCAGGCGTTGTGCCAGCACGCGTGCGGATTCCAGAAACTCCGCATCATTAAGCAATACCAAAGCCTGAAGGGGCGTGTTGGTCTTCTCTCGCTTCACGGTGCAGACTGATCGGTTGGGGGCGTCGAAGGCGATCATGGCAGGGTGGGGTGTTGTTCTGCGGACAAAGGTGTACATGCTCCTTCGATATAGATTTGCCCCTGCATCATGTTTGTAAGCGCTGCCCGGTCCGGTCTTTTCCACCCACAAACCAGCGGGCTGATAAGGTTTGACACCAGGACCACCGACCTTACGCGTCAAAAGTCCGCTGGCCGCGAGTGCGTTGTCCCGGATCATTTCGGCTGGAAGTCGATGATAGGGGCCGCGTGCCAGATAGATGTTCGCGGCGTCTTTCTCCAAATGCTCTGGCGTGCTGACGGATGATTGCCGGTAAGTCGCCGAAGTGACCATGGTCCGGATCAACCAACGTACATCCCAGCCGGATTCAATAAAAGAGACCGCCAACCAATCCAACAACTCGGGATGCGTCGGTTGTGCTCCTTGTGTTCCAAAATCTTGAGGTGTGTCCACGATGCCGCGGCCAAAGAGCATCTGCCAATAACGATTCACCGTGACCCGTGCGGTGAGAGGGTGTTTGGGGTGGGTCAACCATTGGGTCAGATCCAGGCGGTTTGGTGTCTCCTTTTTGTTTAACGCAAGGATTTGATTCGGCACACCTGGTTGGACTTCTTCGGTAGGAGCGCTGTATTGACCTCGCTTCAGCACATAAGTCTTTCGGACCTTTTCCATTTCGCCCAGTACCATGATCTCGGGCACATCCTTGAGCAGTTTCAGTTTGCGTCCCACCAGGGATTGGATGGACTGGGTCGCTTGTTGCATCGTATCGCTATGTCGCTGCAGAAAATGATCGGTGAAATAGGTCGGTGGTTTGTTGGATTCATCGAGTGTATTGCCAGTGAACGAAGCAAACAACGCCGCAACCTCGCGTTCGGTCACATATTGGTTGAACAGAGTGATGTGGTCGATGCTGCCCAGAAACACGCCGTTGTCACCCGTGTAAAAACGACCGCTGCGCCCAACGATGACGGGTTTCTGTGGCCAACCTTCCTGTTTGCCCCAGCCATGCACGATGCTGCGGTAAAGGTTATCGTAGGCGATGGTGCACTCGACGCTTTCGCCATTGATGAACAGGCGCACCCCTTTGGCGTTGCCGAGCCCGTCGTAGGCAAACATCACATGATGCCATGTATTCTTTGGAAGTGTTGCTTGCGTGGTGACCTGTAAGTAATTTTGCGGCCAAAAACCGATCAACCTCAAGTTCAGTCGACTTTCCTCATCCAGAAAGAAATCCCATCCTTTCCACGCACTGCCGAGTTCGCCGGAGATGCCCATGATGGATTGGTTTTCTCCATCCTTCTCGGAACGTATCCAGGCGCCTGCCGAGAAGGGTTCGTTGACTTCAAAGGTTCCGTCTTCGCGGAGGAACACCAGATCGTATTCCTTGTCGAATCGCAACGCTTTTCCCATAGGGCCATCCACCAGCTCGGGTTCGCCCGACGAGACGGACTTGGGGTTATCGTCCACGATCTTGTCGATGGGTGTGTTGCGCACCACGCGATGAATGGCACCTTTGACCGCGATCTCCCCGGACCGCATGGCATCGAACGGAAACACGGCATCCGGAGTGGGGGCTTCGACTTGTGTGGTCTTGGCTTTCTCGAGAATGGCAGCGTTGTTCAGCGCGTCCGTTTGCATGGTCTCAAGTTGTTCGTACGTCTTTTCCAATTCGTTTAACAACGCATCCAGGTTCCTCTCTACTTTAGGATCCGGCAACAGAAGAACCGGGCCAGAGGAACTGCCACCTTCCGCCACCATGCCGAGTTCCTTCTGGCTATTGAAGAAAGCGAACAACTGATAATATTCCTTTTGCGAGATGGGATCGAACTTGTGTTCATGGCAACTGGCGCATTCCAGCGTCAAACCCAGGAAAGCCGTTCCAACCGTGTTGACACGATCCTGGACATACTTGACTCGAAACTCCTCGTCGATGATGCCACCTTCAGCAGATACCGGATGGTTGCGATTAAAAGCCGTGGCGAGGATTTGTTCCCGTGTGGCGTTGGGCAGAAGATCTCCCGCCAGTTGCCACGTGATGAAATCGTCATAGGGCATGTTGTTGCGAAAGGCATCAATCACCCAGTCACGCCATGGCCAATGATAACGTTCGCGATCGCCGTGCATGCCCTGCGAATCACCGTAACGTGCGACGTCCAGCCACTCCATGGCCATGCGTTCGGCGTGTGCTTCGGAATTCAGCAAACGATCCACCGCGCGTTCGTATGCCATGGGTGTATCGTCCGCAAGGAAAGCCTCGAGTTCCTCCGGGCTGGGAGGCAGGCCGGTCAGATCAAAACTCAAACGACGCAGTAAATAGTTCTTTGACGCTTCAGGTGAAGGACGCAATCCTTGCTCACTCAGTTTCCTTAAAACAAATGCATCGACCGGATGTGCCACGGTCTGCGAATTTCCCAACAACTCATTGGCCCGCTCGAAAGGCACTGAAGGTTTGACTGGAGGAACGAAAGCCCAGTGCTCATTCCAACTTGCCCCCTCTTCAATCCAACGCCGAATTCGGTCCTTTTCTAAAGCGGACAAACTCAATTTGGAATCTGGCGGCGGCATCAGATCCCCCGCGTCCTCCGTTACCATACGCATCCATGCGACACTGCGGTCGAGGTTTCCCTGTACAAAGGCAAACCCATCCGATTCCTTCAGAGGTCCAAGAGCCCCGTCCTTTTGATCCAGACGCAGCCCTGCTTTCCGCGCCCCTTCATCCGGTCCATGACAGGGAAAACAACGATCGGAAAGAATGGGAAGAATGTGGGTGTTGAAATCGACGGGCCTCTCCGCATGTGTGATGGTCAGTACGGCCAACCAAACGGTTGCCACTCCAGTCCTACGACCCATGGTTCTGCAAAACTTCATCATCGGGATTACTCGTGACGGAGCCTACCGCAAAACGTAGAGTCTGTCCACTAGGCGTGTGTTTCGATAAGATTTAGGAAATGTGTGTATAACGTCAGAACCCTATGGACTGCGGTGACTCGGCACCGCTTTGGATCTGGTCCGCAGTCTCGGGAAACGTGCTATATGCTATGTTGTTACCCACACCCCGTCGCATGGATTGGATGCATGCTTGTGGGTTTTGGGGTTTTGGGTGAGGGGAAGATGTGGGGAGGAGGATGCGATGGTGTTTCCCTAGCGTATCCAAAGCTCCGTCGAGCCGGAGCAGTCCAAAATGGGGCTTTGAATTTGGTCCGCATTCACAATAACCTTGCTTGAACCTTACCCAATCCACCAGGGTCGTACGCGGACTCCCTGGCGTAAATAGCATTCTGATCCTCCATGGATCAACACGCCAGACTGTTCAGAGGATTTGGTCAGGGATTGCCACCAGCGAAGGGGTTCGAACATGTTGGAGGAAACGGTCATGCCGGATTTGATTTCGATTGGGATCAGTTTGTCTCCCAAATCGACAAGGAGGTCCATTTCGTGTCCGGTGGCATCTCGCCAATGAAACAGGGGTGCTTCTTTTCCTTTGTGAACGAAGGTTTTTGTCATTTCGGCCACAATGAACGACTCAAATATTGGACCACGAAGAGGATGGTTTTCCAACATCTCGGGCGTACGAATTCCTAGCAGATAACAGACATACCCGGTATCCAGAAAGTGAAGTTTGGGTGTTTTGCGCAATCGTTTTTGATAGTTGCGGTAGTGTGGAGGAAGGATCGTTACCATGGAGCTAATCCGAAGTGCTGTCATCCATTGCTTGGCGGTGGGCGGCGACACACCGGCATCGGTCGCCAATGATGCGTAATTCAATTCTTGTCCCGTTCGGGCAGCAGCCAGGCGAACGAATCGTTCGAAACCATCCAGGTCCATGACTTTTAACACATCCCGCAAATCCCGCTCCACATAAGTGCGATGGTAGTCCGACAACCAAGATTGCGGATCCAATTTTTGGTCGTGAATGCGTGGATAACACCCGGTCCATACTGTTTGCCAAAGCGATTTTCGGGGCGATGGGTTAGCTGCCTTGAGATGCAGGTGTTCTCCATTCAGCGGCTTCGATCCGTTGAGTTCGGTAAGTGAAAAGGGCAGTAGGGTGAACAAGGCAGTGCGGCCGGCCAAGGTTTGCGAGACGTTTTGCATCAGAATAAAATTCTGAGATCCCGTTAGAATATATTTTCCTGGTTTTGGATTTTGATCCACTTCGTCCTGGAGATAAGAGAGAAGATGCGGCACGCGCTGCACTTCGTCGATCACCACGTCCTTTGGGTATCGAGCCAAAAAACCTTCTGGATCTTCCAGAGCAAAGTTTCTGTCGTTTGGACGTTCCAGGGAGACGTAGGCATGTTTGGAAAATGCTTTTTTGGCCAGAGTTGTTTTTCCGCTCTGACGGGGTCCGATCAGGGTGATGATCGGCATCTTGCGCGCAGCGTTCTTCAATGCTTTTTCCAGTTCCCGGCCGACCATGCTTTATGTTGAGCGACTGGTAAGCAGTATGTCAAATGTAAATACTTATTTTATATTTGACATACTGCTTTGCAAATTTTCCAGACGACACTGTCGGTTTGTTGGCACTATTGAGTGCGTGTGACTTGGCACCGCTTTGGATCTGGTCCGCATCCTCGGGAAACCTGCTTTATGCTGTGTTTTTACCCTCACCCCGTCGCATGGATTGGATGCATGCTTGTGGGTTTTGGGGTTTTGGGTGAGGGGAAGATGTGGGGAGGAGGACGCGATGGTGTTTCCCTAGCGTATCCAAAGCTCCGTCGAGCCGGAGCAGTCCAGACTTTGCTTGGCTTATGGCAAGGGCGCACTTCGAGACGAGCCGATCTACCTTTTGAATGAATCACCGTTCCATAGTTACCAGAGCTTCAGTTCTTCACGAAGTCGTTCCATGGGGAGGCCGACGACGTTGGTGTAGGATCCGAAGATTTCGCCGATGATCCATTCGCCGTGTTCCTGGATGGCGTAGCCACCCGCTTTGTCGAGCGGGTTGATCATGGAGAGGTATTCGAGGATGGACTGATCATTGAGGCGTTGGAATCCGACGTGGGTGGTTTCGGAGAACAGTTTTACTCTGAGTGGTTCGAGACTAAGCAGGCTAACTCCGGTGATCACCTGGTGTGTTTTGCCAGAAAGTCGTTTCAGGAACCGGGCTGCTTCCTGCAGGTCTTTGGGTTTTGCAAATGTTTTGGCTCCAAGAGCCACCACTGTGTCTGAACCGATCACCAGTGCTTTGGGATGTTTTTGAGCGATAGCCAGTGCCTTACGATGGGCGTTGGTCTTGGCAATTTCGTTGGGGGTGAGGTGACGGGAGGCCGTTTCGTCTACTTGTGCCACTTCGCATTGAAAGTTGGCCACAAGCCGTTTCAGGAGCATTTGTCGTCTGGGTGATTGGGAGGCGAGTATGATTTTGGGTTTTCTTTTCATTGGATCGATTGCTCGAAGGCGTGGATTTTTTGTTTGAACGATTCATCGTCCAGAACAGGTGTCAGCAGATCAGAAGCGGGTTCGGTCTGGAGTTGGATCCAGGATTTACATCCGGCGTAGGTTTCGTGCATGGGGATACTGAACGGTTCGGGCAGGGAAAGGGGCCTTACTATTAAGGCGTGGAGACAATTTCGATCTCCGGAGGTCATGCGTTTGATCAGCACTTCATCTTTCCAGATATGCTGACCCCGTAGTCGGGCAATTTGTTCGATGGCATTGAGTTCAATATGTGTGACCACCTCGCAGGCGTATTGAATGGTTACTTTATCGTGGTCGGTTTTTAGCGTCTTCCCGGGCCACGCCTTGGCGGCGTCGGCTACGACCATGTCGCGTTGTTGATGAAACCGGGTTGGGAAGAGCCAGAACTTGCCGTGCTTGATTTCAAATCCATGTTCACCCTCATCAATTCCGCCCTTTCGCATGATGACAATCTGGTCCCCACGCCCGATGGCTTCCACGACCACCGCCCATTCCTTGAATGCTGCATCCATACTCACTTCCAATGTAAGAACATTTGGCGCAAATGCAAATTTTCCTCTTCACCAAGGGTATGAAAATGCGACCTCCAAGTACTGTTTTAAAATGCATGTTTCGGGTGAACCTTGATTGAATTCAACTTCTTGCTCCTGTTTGATTTTCTTTTACATGACATCCACCGAAGCATGCATTGCGTTGAATATGTTGGAGAAAGTCGGTCCCATCCGGCTCCGGCATATGTTGGAATTGTTTGGTGACCCGGAAAGTATTCTGAAGGCATCTGCGGATCAGCTTGCAAGAGTTCAAGGTGTGGGACGTGATACGGCTGAATGCATTGCGGATTGGGAAAACCGGATTGATCTGTCCAAGGAGCTGGAGCGTATTGATGACTATGGTTGCTTCGTGGTGACCGGGGCCGATCCCATCTATCCGAACGCTTTAAAGGAAATCTATGACCCGCCCATCATTCTTTATGTTCAGGGAACACTGGAAGAAAAAGATCATCACGGCGTGGCCATGGTGGGTTCCCGCATGACGACACCCTATGGATTGGACACCGCCCGAAAGCTCTCGTTTCAATTGGCTCATGCCGGTGTGACGGTGATCAGCGGTGGAGCCCGGGGCATTGATACTGCGGCCCATCAAGGTTGTTTGAGGGGCGGGGGCCGGACGCTGGCGGTGGTGGGGTGCGGTCTGGATATTATTTACCCTTCTGAAAACCGCTCCTTGTTTGAAAACATATCCGGTCAGGGGGCGGTCATCACCCAGTTCCCCTTTGGAAGAAAGGCGGATCGACAGACATTTCCGATACGAAACCGGATCGTGGCGGGTATGTCCCTCGGAACAGTCGTTATCGAAGCCAACAAAACCAGCGGGGCACTGATCACGGCCAACATGGCGGTGGATTATGGACGGCAGGTTTTTGCTGTTCCCGGCAGGATTGATTCCCCGCGGAGCAAAGGCTGCCATGCTTTGATCAAGAACGGGGCCAAATTATGTGAAAGCGTGGAGGATATTCTGGGAGAATTCGAATATCTCTTCCCACCTCCCTCAAGCTCCGAACAACCTGGTGATTCACCTCCGGCAACCATGCCGGTCAGTGAAGAAGAAGCGCTCCTTTGGCGCCTCTTGGAAGGCAACGAATGTCACATGGATGATCTAATCCGTGGCAGCGGCTGGCCAGCGGAAAAAGTATCCGTCCTTCTGATGGCCATGGAACTGAAAAGCCTGGTCAAACGGCTGCCCGGTCAAGTTTACCGACAGGGAAGGGAATAACCCCATTTTTGAGGCCATGATTACTATCTCTGCAATTAAGATATGAGTTCCAAACCTAATTGGATAAGAATAAGAAGAAAAATACTTGTTCTTGCTCGAAACAAGCATGCGGCATTTTTCGGGAGCGTCCTTTACGGTGGTATTTTAACTGCTGCTGATATTTTTCAAGATGATTGGGGTTGGAAGCAGATATGGTACTGGAGGAATTTATTTTGGTTTGTTCTTTGGTCCCCTTTGGCGATCTATGCAGGAGTCATGTGTTTTCCAGAAAAAGGGCCAATCCATTCTCCAGAGGCAGGGCATGTGATATACAGTAATTTTATACTGGCAGTTGGAAGGATTGTATCAGCAAAGATAAGCAGATTTAAAAAAATTGCCCCGGAAATTAAGAAGAATTCTGACAAGTTTAAGAAAATAACCGATCCTGAGGCTCAGTTTGAAATTATCTCCAACGAAGCGACCATATTTTTGCAGGATACTTTTTCAATAGAAAAGGCAGATCAAATCAACATAACGATTGTGCGGCGACGTCCGGAAGGAAGTTGGACTGACATTCACAGGCATCATCGTCAATGGTCGAAACCAGATCTTGAATCGATAGGTCGAGAAGGATCAGGAGCCTACAAGGCTTTAAAAATCGGTGAACCGCTTATGTATATTGACAAGTTCGAGCATGCCAAAATTGGGGAATATCGACTTTCTGATCGAGACAAACGACGTAGGACTGGATCAGCATTTTTTCTCCCAGTTTCGATAGACACAGACATAGGCGTATTTGAACACGTTATTTGCATTATTACTTACGGAGTTTATCTTTGTGACGATGAAACGATGCAATCTGCATCCACGACGATAACACTTTTGCAAGAAATCTGTCGAAGATTTGAGCTGGAAATTTGTTTACATACAATTAAGACCAAGTAAAATTTCGCCAATTCACAAACACCGCAACTACAGATATGAGCACTCAAAGAATATCCAAAAGCCTTATTGCCCAAGCAGGTAACCAGTTAGATGGATTCAAGGAAGCTGTTGCTAAAATACGTGAATACCAAGAGAGTTTGGAAAGATCGAATTCTAGCCAAGGTAGGACTATGATGCTGCAATCAAGTCGTCGGTCTAAAGAATCCAGGCAGTCTTAAATTATTGAACGACCACTTAATGGCGAAGGATGCCGAATTCATTCCTCAGTATGACATCAGATCATTCTTGCATAGCAGAAGAAGTTTCGGAAATTTCTGAACAAGTTTCAGAGGCGGTTCAAGTCAGTATTGCTTCACGCCCGATTCAAAGATTGGAACAAATTCAACGAGTTCGAGAAAGAATTGAAAGTTTGGAGTCGCGTGGTTTCTTGAAACGTCAGGAATTCGGATCTTGGCGCACGAGTCAATTCAAAAACCGGCACCCTTAGCTTGGTTGTTCCTTCAAATAAAATGCCCCCTCCATACCAAGTCCTGAATTTGGTGAAATGCTGATCTCGGAGTGGGGTGGCTAGTTCAGATTTCCAAAAGTCTCAGTTCCACACCGTGTGGTTGGCTTTTGGCGATGGAATTGATGCGCCTGGTCAAACGTTTGCCGGGTCAGGTTTACCGGCAGGGAAGGGAATGAAACCAATTCTTGATATTGTTCGCGCAATTTACGGTGAGCTGGGACATGGCGTTCATGGTCTAGTTATCCCGAACGAGATCGTTGAAGGAACATATCATGCCAGAAAATCCCACCACAAAAAACCAACACATCATCGACTGGGTATAGGAGATGGCGGACCTTTGCCAACCTGACACCATTTATTGGTGCGATGGATCAGAAGAAGAACGTGCCCAATTGACAGCTCAAGCCGAATCCGAAGGCATTATTCAAAAGCTCAATCAGGAGAAATGGCCGGGTTGTTATTACCATCGTTCCAATCCCAATGATGTTGCCCGTGTGGAGCAGTGTACCTTTATCTGCACCGAAACGAAAGACGAAGCGGGTCCAACCAACAATTGGATGAAACCCGAGGACATGTACGAGAAACTTTATGGCATGGCCCGGGGATGCATGAAAGGGCGAACCATGTATGTGGTTCCTTACCTCATGGGACCTGCCGGATCACCACTGTCCAAAGTCGGTGTCGAGGTGACGGATTCAATCTATGTTACTTTGAGCATGGGGATCATGACCCGTATGGGCAAGGTGGCATGTGAACATCTGGGCGATGACAGCAAGGAATTCAACCGCGGTCTGCATAGTATGCTGGATATCAACCCGGATCGACGTTACATCGCCCACTTTCCTCAGGACAACGCCATCATTTCCCTTGGATCCAATTACGGTGGCAATGTGTTGTTGGGTAAGAAATGTCTGGCGCTGCGCATCGCATCGTATCTTGGTCGCAAGGAGGGGTGGATGGCTGAGCATATGCTGATCCTCGGAGTGGAGTCACCAGAAGGTGAAAAAACTTATGTGGCTGCCGCATTCCCGAGTGCTTGTGGCAAGACCAATTTTGCCATGATGATTCCTCCCAAGCGTTACAACGGGTGGAAAGTCTGGACTGTTGGAGACGACATTGCCTGGATGAAACCGGGTCCCGACGGACGTTTGTATGCCATCAATCCGTAAACCGGCTACTTCGGCGTCGTGCCCGGAACAAACAACGCTTCCAATCCCAACGCAATGACCACCATTGCCCGTGACACCCTGTTCACCAATGTGGCTCTCCTGCCTGATGGTGACATCTGGTGGGAAGGCAAGGATGGTCCGGTCCCCGAACAGGCGACGGACTGGCAGGGTAATCCATGGACGCCGGACTCGGGCACCAAAGCGGCGCACCCCAACAGTCGTTTTGCCGCGCCGATGAAGAACAATCCCATGTTGGCGGAAGAAGTGGACGATCCACAGGGAGTGCCCATCAGCGCGATCATTTTCGGCGGACGTCGTGCCACGACCATGCCTTTGGTATTCCAGGCTTTTAACTGGATCCATGGTGTGTATGTCGGAGCCACGATGGGATCGGAAATGACTGCCGCGGCAGTAGGAGGTGCGGGTCAGGTGCGACGTGATCCGATGGCAATGCTACCCTTTTGCGGTTACAACATGGGCGACTATTTCGCCCACTGGCTGGAAATGCGCCATCTCATCAAGAAACCGCCCCGCATATTCCACGTCAATTGGTTCCTGAAAGACGAAGAAGACAAGTTTCTGTGGCCTGGATTTGGGGAGAACATGCGAGTGCTCAAATGGATGGTTGATCGTTGTCGTGGGCGGGCCAATGCAGAAGAAACAACACTTGGTTGGGTGCCTGACGAGGAGACGTTTGACTTGGAAGGTATGGAAGCATTCAATCAGGAAGATTTCCACAAACTTCAATACATCGACACCGAGAAGTGGCGCAATGAAGTCATTTCACAGGACGAGTTATTCATGAAGTTATATGCCCATTTACCCAAAGAAATGATCTTCCAGCGCGAGCTGCTGGTATCGAGGCTTTGATTTTTGAAACGTTAACGGACACTGCAACTGCACGAGAACCAGAGAGCCGTCGAGTTGAACCAATCGGCGGCTCTTTTTTTAACATGTGTCCTTTTTCAATCTTTGGTCTCAGCGAAAAAATAAATTTCGGGCCACGGACCGTAGCGCATCTTGGGTGAATCGATAAATTGTTTGCCCGGAACCCAGGTGACATGACCGTCCAAATATCCGTGATTTCCTCCATCGGGTGCATCCCCTTTGCGGACGGTATGGTTGACCCCTCGAGTGAGCGGATTGTTATCGTTCCGCCCCCAGGTCTCCCATTTCCGGTTCAAATCTGCCCATAGGATGTTGTAATACGGTTGATCCGTGTCCCTTACCGCAAACACTGGACGTCGTGATTCTTTCTCCGGCAGCACCGTCTGGCGTTCGTAGTTGGGTTCTCCACCGAAGTAAAAGTATCCAGTCACAGCGATTCCCGGTTGGTGGTTATCCCAAAAATCATCGCGATTCCACGAACGGTTTGAAGGGCAATAGAATTGTTTTCTGGAAACGCCGTAGCCCATATGAAATGTATCACGAAACCCGTGTGTCACGTAGTAGGGAGGATGCGCTTCGCTGGCACGTGGAAGTCGTCGATCGTTATCGTCCGCATACATCAATGTGGCCAGCGTGAAGGTTTTGACATTGTTGATACAGACCGAGCGTCTGGCCCGTTCTTTTGCTTTTGACAAGGCTGGGAGGAGCATGCCGGCGAGTATGGCGATGATTGCGATCACCACCAGGAGTTCGATCAGGGTAAAAGCGCCATAGGCTCGGCTTTGAAAGTGGGTTTTCATGGGGCTTCAGATGATGTGTGTTCGTGATAAACTTTTCATGAGGGACGTTCTGACGTTTAGTTGCTACCATGGTTCATATGAAGCGCGCAACAGTCTAATTCGTTCTCGCATGCTTGCCTATTTCAAAGGGTTTCTTTATAACAGCCACCATGTTTCCAATTGAGAGATTCCGAAAAGTAGGGTTCGGTGTGGCTGCCTGGTTTTGCGCTGCGATGACTTTTGCGTCCGTGCAGGCCGCTGAAAAACCGAACGTCCTGTTTATTTTTGCAGATGATCAGTGCTTCGAGACCATTCGGGCTTTGGAGCATACCGATATCGAAACGCCCAATCTGGACCGATTGGTGCATTCCGGCACCACATTCACCCACGCCTACAACATGGGATCCTGGAGTGGCGCGGTGTGTGTGGCTTCCCGTTGTATGTTGAATACCGGGCGATTCGTATGGAGCGCCAACAAGGTTTACGCCAAAGCGGAGGAGGAACGCCAGGCAGGTCGTTTTTGGTCGGAGCACATGAAGGCGGCGGGTTACAAGACCTATTTTACCGGCAAATGGCACGTGCGCGCCGATGCTGAAAAGGCCTTTGACGTGGCACATCACGTCCGTCCCGGGATGCCTAATCAAACACCCGAGGGTTACAATCGGCCTCTGCCTGATCAGCCCGATTCCTGGAGTCCGTATGATACCCAATTTGATGGTTTCTGGAAGGGTGGCAAACATTGGAGCGAAATTGTGGGGGACGATGGTGTCGAATACATCGAGGATGCCAAGAAGGATGTGCGACCCTTCTTCATGTATGTGGCTTTCAATGCGCCCCATGATCCGCGTCAGTCACCCAAGGAATATGTGGATCGGTATCCGTTGGACCGCATCAAAGTGCCGGAGAATTTCATGTCCGAATACCCTTACAAAGATGACATCGGTTGCAGCGCCAATCTCAGGGATGAAAAGTTGGGACCGTTTCCGCGAACCGAGCATTCGGTGAAGGTGCATCGCCAGGAATATTACGCGATCATCACTCACATGGATGAACAGATTGGGCGCATCCTGGATGCTTTGGAAGATTCGGGGCAGGCGGACAATACCTACATTTTCTTTACTGCCGATCACGGCCTGGCGGTTGGACACCATGGTTTGTTCGGTAAACAAAACCTGTATGATCACAGCACACGTGTGCCGTTCATGGCGGTGGGACCCGGCATCAAGCAAAACGCAAAGATTGATGCCCCGATTTATCTTCAGGATGTCATGCCGACATCCTTGGAGCTGGCCGGGATTGAAAAGCCCGATCATGTGGATTTCAACAGTCTGATGCCTTTGTTGAATGGAACAACTTCCGCGTCCGCTTACAGCGCGGTTTATGGCGCTTACTTGCAGTTGCAGCGTTCGATAACCATGGACGGTCGTAAGCTGATCCTGTATCCCAAGGCTGGAAAAGCACGGTTATATAATTTGCAGAATGATCCTCTGGAAATGAGTGATCTAGCGGAACGCCCCAGGCAGCAACGAACCGTCAAACGTTTGTTCCGCCATCTGTTGTCCCTCCAACAGTCCCTGGGGGATGACCTGGATCTGGGGGCTGCATTTCCTGAGTTGTAGGTAGATCGGACCGTCCCGGTCCGTCCCTTGGGGGCTACGTGTTTAGATTTGCCATCCGAAGGAAAACCCTGACGCTATGGACCTGCAACCCCCCATTGCAGCGATTGGAAATCTGGTAGGTCATTGATTACCTGTTGGCTTCCCGAAACGGAAGTTGATGGCAGTTCGGACACCACAAGGTGCGCGCCGGGGACGGCACGCGCTACCTGGGGCGACCAGCAGGTAGATCGGACCGTCCCGGTCCGTTCCTTGGGGGCTACCTGCATAGACATGCCATCCGAAGGAAAACCCTGACGCTATGGACCTGCACCCCCCCATTGCAGCGATTGGAAATCTGGTAGGTCATTGATTACCTGTTGGCTTCCCGAAACGGAAGTTGATGGTAGTTCGGACACCCCAAGGTGCGCGCCGGGGATCCACGCAGTCGCGGGACAGGCAGGCACGATCTACCCTAGGGTTTCGGATCGTCTTGATCCTTTGGTTGTGCGTCTGGTAGGAATGGTGTCGTTCAACATCATTCATTTTGATTGGGAGTATGACGCGCCTGTTTAAGCACCATTGGTTTGTTTTGCATTTGATCCTGCTGGCTTGTTGCCTGTCGGGGTGCGGTGACCGTTCCGATACGGGTTCGGATGCGACTGCTCCGGCTTCCAGTCCTATTCCGGAAAAGTTTTTCCAGTTGATGAACACGGGGAAAAACTACTTGGATCAAGGAGATACAAGCAATGCCCTGAGTGCTTATCGTGAAGCGGCGGATTTGGTTTCGAATGATCCGGATGTGCATTTGAATCTGGCAAATGTTCATTTGTTGAGCGGGGAAGGGGATGCCGCTGTTCGCGAAGCCGATCTGGCGTTGGAACTCGAGCCCCGGTCGGCGGCTGCTTATTTCGTCAAAGGTTCCGCATTTCTGCGCCTTCAACGCCCCGAGGATGCCGTGAAGGCTCTGGAGAATTCCCTGAGTATTGATCCCGGAGTGACCGCTGCTTTTTTTCAACTGGGTCTTGCTCGCATGGAATTGGAGCAATGGGACGAAGCCATTGCTGCATTTCAGGAGGGGATTCGTCTGGATCCCAACCGACTCCATTCCAGCGCTCATTATCTGCTGGCACGTTCACTGATCCGGGTTGGGAAACAGGAAGAGGCTCAAAAGGAATTGGAGATGCACCAGGCCAATGTCGGCGGTGAAGGTCCTTCGATGGGGGATGCGGTTTTTGAACGCTGCAAACATACGCGCGCTCGCATTCCTTTCCGTCTGGATCAGCCGGATCCCAAGGGCATCCAGGTGCAGTTTGTGGATACGACGGATGAAGTTCTGGGCAATGCTGCTACGCGGTTTTCAGGTCCGGTGGGTTTGATGAATGTCTATCCCACTGGGTGGATGGGGCCGGGATTGGTTGTGACGGAACCGGGTATGGGTTTCCGGTTGTTACCCAATCAAGGAGGAACCTTCAGTTCAGCTGGGGCAACACTTTTGCCCGCTCCAAATTCGGAAAATGCGACCAAAGTTTTGATTGGCGATTTTCAAAATGATCGTGTTGAGGATGTGTTGGTGTTGGGGAGCACTGGGAGTCATTTGTTTCAACGGGGCGAGGGTGGTCTTATTCTCGACGTGACTTCCAGGAGTGGATTGGAAGCGTTGAAAGCCGAAACCGGCTTGTTGATGGACTTGGATTTCACCGGGAAACTGGACATCGTTGCCGTGTCCGCAGCAGACCATGGAATACAAATCTGGCGTCAATCGTCTCCCTGGAATTTTTCAGATATCACAGACACCAGCGGGCTTGTGTCCGGAGACCAGCCAGTCAAGCAAGTCTGGATGGAAGACTGGAACCGTGATCAGGTGATGGACATCATTGCGAGTCGCGCGACGGGTGCTCCCATACTGCATGAAAAGCAAAGGGGTGGTAAACTGATTCCGAGCGAATCGGAATCATGGGCGGGGGGTTCCGTGTTTTGTATGGGTGACTTTGATCATGACATGCGGCCCGACCTCGTGACGGTTGATCAAGGTTCGATCACCATATGTTACAACGGTGGTGAGCAAAGAAAAATAGACACGTCGATCAACGGTTCTGTTGAGCAAATCGTTCCTGTGGATTTTGACAATGATGGTTGGTTGGATCTTTGGGTAATCGGAGACCGTGTCCGTGCGTGGCGCAATCGAGGTCTGACTGGATTTGAAGAACAAACCACTGCTTTGGGGCTTGATTCACTGTCCTTCGGCACTGTTTCGGAAATTCACTTTGCCGATTTTGACAGGGATTGCGATCCGGATGCCGTCCTGTGTCTTGCTGACGGTGGTTTGCGTTATTTGCGGAACAATGGGGGAAATGCAAATGGTCAGATCAGGGTAACGATGAAGGGCAATCGTTCCAATGCCAGCGGGATCGGATGCAAGATTGAGATTGCCACTGGCGGGTTGCGTTTGACGCGTACCGTGCATCAGCTTCCTGTGGAAATAGGCGTTGGCAACCACCAGGTGTTGGATTCCTTTTTGGTGCATTGGTTCAACTGGCCACAGGGTTCCGCTGAAGTTCCGGTCAACTGCCAGGAACCGCTCCTCGCCTTGGAACTCACCATTCAGGAAGGTTCGTGTCCTTACCTCTATGCCTGGGATGGCGAGACCTTTCGATTTATCACCGATTTTCTGGGAGCGGCTCCACTTGGCTTGCCGGTTGCCGAGGGGCGTTATGTGGAGGCTGATCCTGAGGAATTGGTTTGGATCGGTGACGAACAAACGGTTGTTCCCAAAGATGGATCGATACAATTGAGCATTACTGAGGAACTGCGGGAAGTGCTGTATCTGGATGAAACCAAACTGGTCGTGGTGGATCGGGAACCCGATACCGAGGTGCATTCGACAGATAAATTGCTCCCGTCCGGACCCTTTCCAGCGGGTTCCATCATGACATTGCATCGAGAGCATCCGTTACGACGTGCCGAAAACCACGAAGGGCTAGATGTCACCGAAGCGCTGCGTTCGGTGGATGGGCATCGTGCATCGCCTCCCTATCTGCGTAGTCCTCAACTGAGAGGGCTGGCCGAACAGCATAGTTGGATTCTGGATTTCGGACCTTTGGATACCTCCAAGCCGCTGGCCTTGGTTTTGAATGGTTGGATTCGGTTTGGCGGCGGCATGGCCAACATCGCCGGTTCGCAGGATCCGAAGCTTCCCTTTCCGTTTCCCGCTTTGGAAGTCGAGACCGCTCCCGATGTCTGGTCTCCTGTCGATGTCGCCGTCGGCGCTCCTGCTGGCAAGACCAAGACCATCGTGGTGGATCTGGAGGGCAAACTGCCTTCTGAAGCAAAACGCCTGAAACTTACCGGCGCATTTGAGATTCATTGGGATCGCATTGCTTTGATGGAAAAGAAGACTGCGGCGCAGACGACGATCACGTATCTTTCACCCAGTGAAACAAACCTGCATTACCGGGGATACAGTCGTCTGCTGGATCTTCCATCCCATGCTCCTTTGACACCGGCATATGGCGATGTTCGACCCAACCCCTATTGGACCTTACTTCCGAGCGGTTGGAGCACTCGTTATGGTGATGTATCGGAATTGATTGCCGAGAGAGACGAGGGATTGGCCTTGATTCATAGCGGGGACGAATTGATCCTGCGGTTCGACACAAAGTCACTTCCCGTCAAGTCCGAGGGTATGGTTCGCGAGTATTTTCTGTATGCGGATGGCTGGGACAAGGATTCGGATTTTCATGTGGCTGCAGGGGACACGATCGAGCCTCTCCCGTTCCATGGTATGGATGATCAACGTTACGGGCAGCAAGAACGTCCCGTCTTTCCCAGTGACGCTCTGCATCGCAAGTATCATACGAGGTGGGTCGAGGGAAATGGGTTGACTTTAAAGGCGGTCCTTCGCACGAATCCTGCTGCTGAACAGATCTTGAAATCAAATTGATGACACATGTTTAAGAAATGGAAATCACCTTTGCGCGGAGGGTTGTCTGCGATGTTGTTATGGGCTGCTTCCTTTGCGATTTCCGGTTTGGCCGAACCGGTGATGACCGAGTTTTTGGCCGACAATCGATCCCGGTTGGCGGACGAAGATGGTGCCTATTCGGATTGGATCGAGATTTATAATCCGGATGCGACACCCGTTTCCCTGGAAGGATATCATCTCACTGATGATCCTGAGAATTTAAGTAAATGGACCTTTCCCGCAATCGACCTTGCGCCGTCGTCTTTCCTGGTTGTTTTTGCATCCGGGAAAAACCGCACGGATGCCAACCGTCCGTTGCATACCAACTTTCAACTCTCCGCGCGATGTGAATACCTGGCATTGACCGGACCAGCAGGAGAGACTGTTATCAGCGCATTTGAACCCACCTATCCGATCCAGTTTGAAGATGAATCTTTTGGCATGGATGCCGATTCCGAAGAAGGGACATGGAGTTACTTTTCATCTCCAACACCCGGGGAATTGAACGTTGGCGCGACACATGCGGGGCCTTCCATTCTGGTCAGCGTCAAAAACCCGCCTCAACCGGAAGTTGCTCCATTGCCGGTTTCGATCCGCGTTAGCGAACTCAATGCGCCGGTCGATTCGGTGACCCTTTACTACGCAAAAAACTTTGAGCGGGAGCGTTCACTGGTGATGACGGATGATGGCATGAATGGGGACGAAGTGGCCGGTGATGGCGTCTGGACGGCTACTCTTCCGCGTGTTGCCTTTGCACCTGCGGAAATGACCCGCTGGCGTTTTGAGGCGGTAGACACCATGGGAAATAGAACGAAGGAGCCCGCGTATCGTGCCCGACGGGATTCGCACCAGTATTATGGGACGGTGGCAAAGGATCCTTCCATTGAAACGTTGCTGCCGGTTTTGCATTGGTTCACTCGCAGTCCATCGGGCGCAGGCACGACCAGTGGTTCGCGTGGTTCGGTTTATTATAACGGTGAGTTCTATGATAACGTTCATTTTTCGCGCCACGGACAATCCTCGGCGGGTTTTCCTAAAAAGAGTTACAATATCGATTTCAACCGTACCCAACGTTTTCGCTGGAGTGAGGATGCACCACGCGTGGCGGACATTGATCTGCTGACCAATTGGGCGGACAAATCGAAGGTGCGACATGTGCTGGGGTATGAAATCATGCGCGAGTCCGGTGTTGCCGCTCATTTTGCTTTTACATTGCGTGTTCAACAGAATGGCGAGTTTTTCAGCACCGCTGATTTTGTCGAGGATGCGGATGAGATTTATTTGGAACGGGCGGGGCTGAATCCCGATGGGGCGTTATACAAAATGTATGACAACACCCTCAACCGAAGTGGCGGTGATCATGCGCGCAAGGGTGTGGAAAAGAAAACACGTCAGTTTGAAAACAATGATGACCTGCAGGATTTGATTGATGGGATGGCGTTGCGGGGTTCGGCTTTGTCGGATTATCTTTACGACAACATCGACATTCCTGCCTGTGTGAATTTTCTCGCCGCCAATTCGGTGATTCGCAACATCGATATGCATCGCAAGAACTGGTATATCTACCGGGACACAGGTCGTAGCGATGAATGGGCCATCTTACCATGGGATCTTGATTTGTCGCATGGAAGGGTGTGGAACAGCGCCAACACTTACTTTGATAACCGGCTTTACACGGATGGGTTTGTGAGGACCGGAACGGCGGTTCGGCTGGTCTCCCATATGTTTGCCAACGCGGATATGCGTTCCATGATCATGCGTCGCATTCGGGTGCTTTCAGATCGGTTTCTTCAGGCTCCACCCGCGCCGGGAACACCCGATGTCGAGCTGTTTTACGAACGCCGTCTCAATGAACAAATGGCCTTGATCGATCCACCTTCGATTGTTCCATCCGATGCCCAGCTGGATTTTGAGAAGTGGGGATCCTGGCTTCAACGGGGAACCCAGGTGCCTTATACACGCAATCACTCTGATGTCGAATCCATGGAGGAAGCGATCGAACGTTTCAGGAATGAATATCTGCCTGCGCGACGCGACCATATTTACAATCGCCAAACCATCGGAAACGGTGGGGAAATCCCCGCGCCACAAACAGGCGATGATTCTCCGACTCAATTTGTTCCTTTGGTTGAGGAGGGCGCCGAGGCGAGTGTTTTGGTGCCATCCAGTGGGGCATTGGGAACGAGTTGGACGGGTGATCCCGCTTTGGAACCGTTTGATACGAGTCGTTGGAGCAGAGGTTCTACCGGGATCGGTTATGATACGGGAACGACTTATGATTCCATGATCAAGTTGAACATTCAAAATGAAATGCGAAACAACACCAGTGTGTATATTCGTATTCCTTTTGAAATGGAGTCTGTTCCCGAGGTTAATCAGCTGGAGTTGCGGATGAAATACGATGACGGATTTGTCGCCTACCTGAATGGTGAGCTGCTCGTTTCATCCAATGTCGAGGAATCTATCAATTGGAATTCCGCCTCGCGATTGGCTCATTCAGCTCACCCTCGTCGTTTCAGCGTATTCGATGTGACCGACAAAAAATCATTGCTCAGGGAAGGGACGAATATTCTGGCGATACATGGAATGAACGAGGTTTTGAACGATCGTGATTTTCTCATGCTTCCCGAGCTCCATGCGGCGGTCACTCACGTTCCAACTTTTGCCGAACCAACCATTCAATTTGGCGCCATTGAACCTAATCCGGCGTCGGGCAATCAGGACGAGGAATATATCCAACTGATCAATCGAAATAACATCGCGGTTGATATTTCAGATTGGGAATTGCAGGGAGCCGTTCAACATTCGTTTGCGCCTGGGACGGTGATTGCCCCTGGCCGAGCTTTGTATGTCTGTCCGGACTCGGCAACGTTTCGGGCTCGAAGCGCCTCTCCCAAGGGGGGAGAAGGTTTGTTCGTTCAGGGCGGGTATCGGGGACATTTGTCCAACTTTGGGGAAACTGTCACCCTGGTGGATGCCAGAGGCGCTTTCAACAACGAGACAAGGTACGAAAGTGAGGCTTCTGATGCGCAGAGTTTCCTGGTGGTCAGTGAAATCATGTATCATCCCGCAGAGGAAGGCCTGGCCGAGTTTGTTGAATTATTAAACACCAGTCCGTCAATCAGCATCGATTTGACGGGGATTCGATTTACCCAGGGAATTGAATTCGATTTCACCACGAGTGCGGTGACCACATTGGCTCCTGGTGAAAGGGTGCTGGTTGTCAGGGATGCATCGGCCTTTCAAACTGTCTATGGAAGTCAACTCCCGGTTGCCGGTGTCTTTGAAAACGGAACCGCGCTTGGGAACGGTGGGGATCGGATCAAGTTGGAAGACGCGCAGAACGGAACCATTTTGAGTTTTGTTTACAACGATAAAGACCCCTGGCCGGCGCAGGCAGACGGGCAAGGATACAGTCTCGTGTTGATGGATCCCTCTTCGCATCCTGATCTTTCGGATGCCGCTAGCTGGCGTGTGAGTTCTTCTTTGGGTGGACATCCTGGTACATCGGGTGGTACCGGTTACCATGGAGATCCTCTTGCGGATGTCGATGGCAATGGCGAGTATGACTTGGTGGATTTTGCTTTGGGTAATGATGCGGGGCGATCGGAATTGCGACCGACCTTTCGATGGGAATTCGGCGTGGGTGGCGCTGAGGATCGTTTGTTGCTGATTATTCCGTTTAATCCCGCCAACCAGGGCTTGATGGTGAATCCTTTCTTTTCGAGCGATCTGCAGTCCTGGGAGAGCGGGGTCGATCAGTTGGAAGCAGTGTCCATCCAAGCATTGGAAGACGGAAGAGCTCTGCAGATTTGGAACGTCAAGTCGCCGCTTCGGGATCAGCCGCGTTTGTTCATGCAGTTGCGCATCACTCAACCATAGCCAGAAGGTAGATCGTGCCGTCCCGGCGCGTGCCTTGTGGCATCCATCCTCAACCAAACCTTGCATCTGGGAAGCCCGATACCATTCGACATCCTGCGATGTCGGATGCACAGGGAAAACAGGGGATTGAATGTTTACTGGCTTCCCAAACGAACTTTTTTCTGCATTTGAAAACCACAAGGTGCGCATCGGGGATCCACGCAGTCGCGGGACAGGCAGGCACGCGCTACCTTGGGCGACCAGGGTAGATCGGACCGTCCCGGTCCGTCCTTGTGGGCTACCTGTTTAGACTTGCCATTCGAAGGAAAGCCCTGACGCAATGGAGCTGCAAAACCCCATTGCAGCGATTGGAAATCTGGTAGGTCATTGATTACCTGTTGGCTTCCCGAAACGGAAGTTGAAACCAATTCGGACGCCACAAGGTGCGCGCCGGGGATCCACGCAGTCGCGGGACAGGCAGGCACGATCTACCTTCTGGGAATCATCAGGTGATGGAACCTCAATTCGAATCGACCAGAATCTTGCGCAAAGTCGAGATCCCCGGCAAGCCGGTCTGGATGCCAAGGATGTGGCCTTCTCCGTCGGTTACCACCGAGGAGGGCATGGGTGGACGCCTGCCAAACACCTTGGCAAACAATCCCAACACCGTTGAGCGTTGATCCGGGGGAACAATAACAAGTCGGGTGGCGGGTTGATGGGTGGTGGCATAATCTCCCAACATAGCGTCGGTGTCCCGTGGGTCCACTGTCACTGCAACGAACTCCACCCCATCGGGAAGGAGGGTGTCCCGCAAATGTTGGAGCCGTGCCAGATCTTTCGTGTAGGGGATGTTTGCGGTCGAGAACGTGGTATACACCCTGAGTTTGAATCCCGGTCGAGCCTGGGAATCGGCGCTGAACACCGGGAACACGGAACGTTCCTTCTGTGCCAATTCTTGCCCGGTGTCTGGTGTTCGATAGATTGCCCGTTCAAACGAATTGTTTTGAGGCGCATCAGCCGGGTTTTCGTAAACCGTCAGCAGTGTTCCTTCTGGAATGTCTTCAGTGGTGGACGTTTTTCCGGATGGCCATTTCACGGTCAATTCAGGAATGACTTTATGAGCTCCCACTCCCACCAGCATGGTGGAGGAATTTTGAGTGGACCATCCATCCCCGCAACGATGTTCGCGAATGATCTTGCTTGCGCCCAGATCAACGGTGATTCGAGCGCCATAACCGTCGCGACTAGCAAAGGATGCATTCGGTTCGCCGCTTTTGTTACCGCCGACAAATTTGATCGCTACGACGCCACCTTGATACCCGGACCCGACCATGTCATTTCGGTAAAGGTTGAACATGGGTTCGTTGGCGTTCACCAGGGCGAGGTCCTGCCAACCGTCGCGATCGAAATCCAGGATGGCGAATCCGCGACTGTCGGCGATACTATCCAGTCCTGAAAGTGCCGAAACATCACTGAAAGATTGACCATTGCGATTGGCGAAGTAGTGGTTGCGTTCTTTCCCGTTGAGTGAATGGACTTCAACGCGATTGCCTTGTCGTTCCACTCCAGCCAGTCGTGCGTCGATCATGGGACCCTGGTTGTCGGGGGCGGAGGTGCGTTTCCATTCGGGGGACAACCTGAAACTGGAACGTTCCAGCTTGGGATCGGTTCGGACCATGGTGCGCCAGAGATTGCTCTCCATTTCGATGCCCGAATCAAGTTGCTTCGGTGCGGTGAAATAACCACTTAACACGTAAAGATCCAGAAACGTGTCGTTGTCGAAATCCACGAAGCACCCGCCCCAGGACCATCCTGCTTTCAACACCGTCATGGCAGGGGCATGCATGCCTGCGACCTGCTGGAATGTTTCCGCGCCGGTTCGGTGATAGAGCCAGTTGCCGGCGGCTGATTCCACAAACATGGGGTCCAGCCCTGGAATGTTCCGGGTCATGCGTCGACCCGCCTCGCTATACATGTTGGAAACATAAAGATCTTCCCAACCATCATTGTCATAATCACCCCAGGTGGCTCCCATCGCGTAGCCATAGGAGGTGATGCCGACTTGTTGGGAAACATCCGTGAATCCGCCCGGACCATCGTTTCGAAACAAAGAATCCAGGCCCCAGTCGTTGGCGATGTAGAGGTCGGGTCGTCCATCCAGATTGTAATCACCCCATGTGGCCTGGAGTGAATTGCGCCAGACACCGATCGTTTCGTTTTCCGGAGCGGGTTCGAATTGCCCGTTGCCACGGTTGATGAGCAGCACGTTGGGGGGGCCCAATTGATCCAATACCGTGCCGCCTTTGCGCTGTTGGTGTTCTGACACGCGCTGACGATATTCCCTGGCCAGTTCGGCATCGAAAAACTCATCCGGCCAGTCAAAGTTGTCACCATCCCCTTGTGCCACTCCGCCTGCCGGGCTTGCTGAAGAAGGTGCTGCCGGTCGGTAGGTGCACAGATAGACGTCCAGTAATCCATCATTGTTGTAGTCTGCAGCCGACATCGAGATGACTGCCATGGGCATGAATTTTGGAATGGGTACCTGATGAAAGACTCCATCCCGGTTTTCAAGATAACTGCTTTTGAGCAAACTGCGTCCGAGCATCACATCCTGATCGCCATCGTTATCGAAATCGGCAAACAAGGCACAGGTGGTATGCCCCGGCAAATCGAGTTGGTAAGTCTCGGATTGTTCGACAAAAGTGCCGTCCCCCTGGTTGACCAACAGCAGGTTTTTACCAATGCGAACCGTTATATAGATATCGTCCCAGCCATCCCCATTGATGTCCACAATGGCGAGTCCTTCTTTTTGGTTTACGGAGATGGGGGCAAAGTAAGGGTGTGGAAGTTGCTGCATGCCGTCCACGTAATGTTTCAACGTGGCAGCGAAGTGTTGGGATCGTCTCAGTTTAGAGCTTGTTTGCGGATCTCGAATGGCCGACTTGAGGGTTTCGGTAAAGAATGGTTTGGAAGCCGATCGCCATTGCATTTCCCGGGTATGCCACTGAGTGATCTGCCATTCACCCGCCCTGCCTTCGGGTGTTTTGGGGCGTTCCCAGATCAGATCAATGTTTCCGTCGAAGGACCGCCAGTCTTCGGATTTCATGCGGGCAAGGGCATTGAAACTTGCTTTGGATTCAAAGCGCCAGCGGTCACCGTCGGGATGTGTTCCTTCCAGAATAACCAAACGGGCGTGTTCAAAAAATGACACCCGGTCGAATAATGGCTGCCAAATGGATTTCTCCTGATCCTGGACAGATGCAGAACCCAATGGCCACGGGGATGGTTCAATAAATTGACCTTGTTGTTGAGGTGTTGCTTGTTGCAGATCAATGGCATCGGTCAGATGAAGGGTGGATGCAAAAAGGGAAGAGGCCTCTGCGTCGGGCCCTGGCAGACTCAGCTCCAGCACATGATTGGATAGAGGTGTGAGCTTCTGATTGAGGAGAAGGATTGTTTCCTCGGAATCAACCAGTTGTCGTACGACTTGTGTGTCCGCCGCGATCATTTCCGGTGAAGGCTCTTCTTGGGTGACAACGGGATTGGCAGGGGATTTGGGGTTTTCCGCCGAAGGAGATTGCATGATGTGTTTGGCGATAGGAAGGGCCAGGGCCAGCAGGGTGACGAAACGCAGGGCCCAGGACCTGCCGCTGCTCATTGAGAGAGTGGTCGAAATCAGCACGAGCAGCAGGAACCTCAACCAAACTATCTCCACTCCCAACAAAACCAGGCCGCAGCCCCAGGTTGACAGGACAAGGTAGGGGAACAACGGATTTCGTTCTCCGCTGGCCGGAGCTTGGGATTGGCAGGATGAACTCACGGGAATCCTCATAGCATCGCAACAAAAGGCATGTCGAGTTTATAGCTGGATTTTGGGATGTTGGGCCTCGAGTTTTGGTATTGACAGATCCTTGACGACCAGATGGAATCCTACGATGCACTCCCAAAGGAAGATTAAGCTATCTTTGTTGCTTGCCGCCTTGGCTTTTGGTCAAGCTGCGAATTCGCAGGCAGAAGTTTTGTGGACGGTCGGTTTGGATGATAACGGCTGGCCGGTGGGGATTAACGGAGCGGATGAAGCCAGTTTTGTTCAGGAAAACGGCGCCGTGAATGCCCTGCCCGGTGATCCCATCAGTTTTTCCGAACCTCAGGGGGCCGATAACGATTATTACTTCGAGGGCGAATACGATGATATCATTCCAGGGAACGGAGACTATGTTCCCGTTGGTTTTGTCGACTGGGATGAAGAAGCCGCCGAGCGAGCCTTTGCAGGAGCTGACCTCGACTTGCGTTATCACTTTAATCTTCCATCGGATCTGGATCCCGACAGTTTGTTGTCCGTGACCTTTGATGCATTGAACCTGCAGGGAGACGCACCTGATCCGCGTTTTGGTGTGGAAGTTTATTTCAATGGCATCAAAGTGCAGGATGAAATTCTCATTCGTAATGCGCAGCTCGATGTCGACTATACGACCCCTCAGTTCACTTTGGAGAGTGTCAATGCGGAGGTTGGTCCTGGATATGACAACATCGTCAGTCTTCGCGGCACGAGCTACAATTCCGACGGTGGCGGTAATTGGATGGGAGTTGACTACATCCAGCTGAACGTCGAAACCGAAGCGATTCCCCCCGCCGTTTACCCATGGGCAGTGGGTATGGATGACGACGCCTGGCCCGAAGGTGATGGCGGTGGCGCGAATGCTACTTTTGTGCAGGAAGCCGGTGTCAACGAGCTTCCCGGTGATCCCAACAGCCCTGAAGTCGCCCAACAGGCAGACGATGATTACTACTTTGCGGGCGCTTACAACGAAATCATTGCAGGAAACGGGGATTACCAGCCGGTCGGCATCGTTTCTGCCAACGAAGAAGCTGCCGAACGAGCTTTTGCCGGTGCGGACAATGATTTACGTTATCACTTCAACTTGCCGAACAACCTTCTGCCCACTGACCGTATGGCGGTCACATTTGATGCCTATAACCTTGATGGCAACGGCGCTGATCCTCGCTACGGTGTGGAAGTTTACATGAATGGTGTTCTGGTTCAGGAAGAAATTGTCATCCGAGACGCGCAACTTAACACACCGATTACCACACCTCCTTTTACTCTGGGTAGTGTGAATGCCGCGGTGGGACCAGGTTACGACAACATCATCACACTGAAGGGAATCAATTATAATGAAGAAGGTGGTGGTGGCTGGATGGGTATCGATTACGTCCAGCTCAACCCAGTGTTGGATCCAATCCCCGATCCTGCGTTGCCTTGGAGTGTAGGGAAGAATGATAATGCCCAGCCAGCTGGCAACGGTGGCGGTTCCAATGCCTCCTTTGTTCAGGAAAACGGCTCGATCAACGAACTTCCTGGCAGTCCGGAGAGTCCGGAAATCGATCGCGAAGCGGATAATGACTACTACTTTGCGGGTGTTTATAACAACGTGATTGAAGGTAATGGCGATTACACACCTGTAGGAGATGTCCGCGAAAATGAGGAAGCCGCCGAACGCGCCTTCGCTGGAGCGGACAACGATCTGCGTTATCACTTCAACTTGCCAGCAGATCTGAAGGACAGCGACCAGTTGACGATCTTGTTCGACGCACTCAGCCTTCAGGGTGATGCTCCCGATCCACGCTATGGTATCGAAGTTTATTTCAATAACGTTCAAGTGCAGTCCGAAATTTTGATTGGTCCCGATGAATTGAATCAAACTTTCGTCACCACCCCATTTACCGTGGCAGATGTTAAAGGCGAGGTGGGGCATGGTTTCGACAACATCATCAGCCTGCGTGGCGTCAATTACAACGAAGATGGCGGTGGAAACTGGATGGGAATCGACTACGTCCAATTGGCCCAGATCAAACCGGCTGAGTTTCCTTTGTCCGTTGGGATGGATGACAACAGTGCGCCTGAAGGCAATGGAGGCGGTGCCAAAGCAAGCTTTGTCCAGGAGGCCGGCACTAACGAGCTCCCTGGAAATCCTTTTAGCCCGGAAGCCAATCGACTGGCTGATGACGATTACTACTTTGCCGGTGAATATACACAAATTATTGATAATAACGATGTCTATGACCCGGTCGGATCGGTCTTTGTGAACGAAGAAGCGGCTGAACGCGCTTTTGCAGGGAGCGACAATACTTTGCGTTACCATTTCAACTTGCCGGATACATTGAATCCTGCCGATCAGTTGATGGTAACCTTTGATGCATATAGTCTGGATAACAGCGGTGCCGATCCTCATTACGGCATTGAAGTCTACTTCAACAACGAATTAATTCAGGATGAACTGATCATTTACCCCGAAGATCTGGACAAAAACTTCACCACCGAACCTTTCACGCTGGAAAGTGTTCACGCGGAAGTTGGACCGGGTTATGACAACATCGTCACACTCCAGGGTTACAACTACAGCGGCGAAGGTGGTGGCGGATGGATGGGCATCGATTTTGTGAATATCGATCCAATCCCGACACCGGTATTCCCATTGGCGATCGGATCGAATGACGATGGCTGGCCCGCAGGAGACGGCGGAGGAGCGAATGCTACCTTCGTTCAGGAAGCCGGTATCAACGATTTGCCGGGTAATCCTTCCAGTCCGGAAGTGAATCAGCAGGCGGATGACGACTACTATTTCGCCGGTATCTACAACAAGGGTACCAACGGCAACAATTTCTATGATCCAGTGGGCGCTGTGCCACGGAACGAAGAGGCTGCCGAACGCGCCTTTGCCGGAGACGACAACGATTTGCGCTACCACTTCAACCTGCCTGATTCGTTGAATCTTTCGGATGAAATCACCATTTCATTCGACGCATTCAACCTGCACGTAGCTGATGATGTGGAGGAGCCTCGCTACGGTATTGAGATCTATTTCAATGACGTGTTGGTTCAGCCCGAGATTGTGATCACGCAGGATACCTTGGGCCAAAAATTCACCACCGAACCCTTCTCCCTATCCAGTGTGAAAGCGGAACTCGGGTTGGGACCGGATAACATCGTCAATCTACATGGTATCAATTACAGCGCCGATGGCGGTGGTAACTGGATGGGAATCGACTACGTCCATATTGGCGAAATCGAGGAAGAAGACATGACGCCTCCGGTGTTTTCTCCGGTTTCCATTGCGGATGGTCAACTGACCATTACCTGGACCGGAAACGGTGTGTTGGAATGGGCATCCTCCATTACGGGACCTTGGACCGCCATCACCCCGGCGCCCGCTTCCACGTATACGGAAGATGTCAGCGTGGCAAGCCAACGATTCTATCGCTTGACGCAGCCTTGAAAACCATTTGAATCATTTGCAAAAGGGGTTCTTCGGAACCCCTTTTTTTATTCCTCGGTGGATGGTTCGAAGAAAGGAAGCGCCTCGTCGTAATGTTTCCAGTCAGCTTCCAACATATCCGAATTCAATTGGTGCCTCACGACAAAGGGCCTCATTTTGACGAATTTGATGATCTGGGTGACGTTGTGCTCGAACATGTTTTCATCAAAAGGCGTGAGACCTGAAGTAATGTGCGGATAGATCCTGACATACCATGCCCGGATCTTCTCCAACATTTTCTGTGTATCCCAGGTATGATCCAGACACCCTTGAATAGCCTCTCTGTAAGCCTGTCGTCCTGTCTGGGTCATGACGAGGGATTTCCTCCAGGTTTGTTCCGAACATGTCGTGTCGGGAGTCTTCCATGCTCTGGTCGGCTCCGTGTGGGAAGAAATAAAACTTGCCTGAGCTTGGATCGTCATAGAGTCGATAATTATTGGCTTCCGGGTAGCCGTCCCAGTTGTTGATGAATTGTTCGTTGGCCATGAATCGGGCAAAAGCTTCCAAATCAATCCAATCCTTCAAGCTCTCCCAGGGATCTCTCGGATCGGCTTCCATCATTGTTTCGTAGAGCGCTCGAATCCGGGTGCGGTCTTCTGATTCCTGGTTGCTGTCCAGATCCAGATCCTTCCAATCAACGATCCCTCCCGGTCCTTCGAACAAATCGCCGTCTGGATCCTCAAACCATCGTTTCAAGTAGTCTTTGGTGGCTGCTTCGACCTGGACATACAATCCGTAAACTTCATCATTTACCTGAAGCGTGGCGTGACATGTTCTCGGTGCCACAACGCCTGATTCTCTGAAAAAAGAATAACTGACAGCTTCATGCAAATACGAGGGATCTTGTACGGCATTGTTGAGGATGATGCGTTTCAGCCCATAAAAGCGCTGCCCTTTCGTAAAGGTATCAAATTTGATGGTGAAGGCCGGCTTGGATTCGCCTTCAATAATACGGAAGCTGCCCCATCCCCCTTTTAATTTTATCCCTACATCCGGATAGGTTTTGCCTGCGTGTTTGAAAGTGCCATGGACGTAGGTCTTGGGATCGTCCCGCAAGGCTTGGATGGATTCTTTGGTCAATTCCAATTGATATTGATGAACCTTGTCGGAGTCAAATAAACGCTCTGCTTCGTCCTTTTTCGGGCGTTCATCCGAAAGGTATGGATTTACTTTCGATGCCATATGCCGGTTTGCAATGGTCAGTAAAGATTGCTCCCGGGTTGGTTCTGAGTTGGGATCTTGAACAAAGATGAGGATTCCCAGCAGCAGTTTCGACGCTTGCCATTTTTCTTGATCGGCAAAATCCTGTGCATGTTGGAACACGGATTCGATGAGTTCAGTTTGAGGCTCAAGTGCCGGTGGACCTTCATCGTGCCAACGCTTTCGGTTGTCCACCCACTTTGCGTAGGGACGCAACTTGGGATTGACATAAATATACTCGATGTAATAGGCGACGGAAGCCGCCCCCAGAACGATCAGACCTCCGCAGACAAATGCGTATTTGATCCACCTTGAGCGTTTCAAGCCTACAGCCAACAAGACCAGACAAAGCAGGGAAGTGCAGGATCCCAACACAACGCATACGCGTACGGTGGTATCCCGGAGACCTAATTTCGGTGGTTGCTCTTTTTCCCGTTTCAATTGGTCGTAGTTCAACAGCACATTTGCGTCCTTCCAACTTTCACGGTCATGAAACCAGAGCAAAGGCAGGCGGTCTTTCAGATGCTGATAGGTGTAAGCTTTCTGAACCATCCGGAGTCGTTGGTCTTGATCCGCTTTGTAGAATGGTTCGACAGGAATGCCAAATTCATCGAGGAGCATGCCCCATTTGTTCTCAAAGGAACTCCGGGTCAGTTCGTCGCAGTCTGAATCAAGGGTATTGATTGCTTCTTGGAGCAGGTTGAGTTTGATGAGATTTCGAACGTGGCCAAAGGCATTTCCCGGTAAGGATTGGTATTGGGTGGATGCAAGGATCTTCTGATCAACAATGTGTTTGTTGCCTCGCAAGACTTCCTCAGGAGTGAGGTCCCATTCTTCCAGATAATCGAGCGCGTTAAAGCGAATACTGGGATCATTGGTGATGATCCCGATGGAAGCGATCAATCGGGCCCCTTCGTAAGCAGCCCCCTTTTCTATCAAATCCAGTGCGAGATCAAATACTTCGTCGAGTCGGTCGACGTCGTTGGCTATATGAGACAAATCGGCCAATCTCAATTCGATTTCTGTGTGAAACCCTCTTTCTGGATCATTTAACTCCGCACCGAGTGATGCGAGTTTGGTCAAGAACAAGGATAAACACCAAGCGGAGGCAAACAGCAAAAATCTTTGGCGCATGGTTTGTATCTGTGTGGATTATTCGAAGGGAATTGATCATTTCGGAAAGATGATTGAGATGAAAGGTCAAACCATCGCTCCGTCTGCCGCTAGACGCTCCTTTCTATCCTACAAAGAGGCAGTATTCAAGCATTTACCATTTTATGATTTGTTTACCAAACGGTATTGAGCCTCATGTGTCTGGAACATGAAATCATTTGAAGCAAACAAAAGGATGCACCGTCGGATAACGATTATCCGATTTTTTTCACTCAACTCATTTTGCGGTTTGCAGCGCGAAGCAGGGCCGCCTCAAGGGCGTTTGCCACTGCTAGGTGATGATTTGCTTTTCTTACTCACCGTTGATTCGCGTTTGCCACCACTTCCTCCTGTTGTCAGGTTCTCCAATTTACCAATGAACAGAAGTTTGGGGCTGACATAGTTGGTTGCTGTTGGACTTGTCGATACCTCTTTGTACATAATGGTGGTATTCAGGCTTAAAACTCAGAAGTGAACCCTGGCTCAACGGGAACGCTTCTTAGTAGAGAGTCCGTCTAAAAGTAACGAATGTCAATACATTTTGATAAGCCTGAACATGTCAGTACAAATCAGTTTTGGATGCGATAAAGGTGTGTCTTGCTTCGAAGAATCAAAGCCTGGTCGATGATCGCCGGGGATGCCATGAATCCGGTGCCTAATTCGTTTGATCCAACAATCTCAAACGTCTCGGAAGCTTTGACGATGGTGGTCTTGCCTTCTTCGCTGAAGAAATAAATCAAATCCTTCCAAAGCAGGGGAGAAGCTGAGTAATTGCCGCCAACTCGTTCATGCCAAACGGTTTTTCCGGAATCTGCCTTAATGCACGAAGCCACGCCTCCATCGTGAATCATGAACAAATGTCCATCCTTGGAGATGAGGGATGGTTTGTTGGGGACACTGCGCTTGAGTTTCCAGGATACGTGGGAATCTGTGACATTTCCTTTGCCGGTCGGTTGGACAGCCCAAAGTTCCCCTTTGGAAAAACCGGTGCAATAGTAAATCATATCCTGCGTGACGGTTGGACGCGTGCTGGCTGAGTGCCCGATTCTAGATTCGGTCCTCCATAACTCATTGCCCGTTAGCGGTTCGTAGCCATACAAAGCTTTCGATCCGATACTCAAGAGTGTGGGAACTCCATTAAAAACGGCAACGTGAGGAGTGGAAAACCCTTTCCGCCAGTCACCATCGGCTTCCGGTTTTCCCTCTGAATCCAGGTCCATGTAATCGATAGATCTCTGTGTGCGCCACTTTGTTTCACCGGTTGCCTTGTCCAGGGCGATGATGAACTGGTGGTCGCTTCCATCGAAGTTCATGAATATCAGATTATTATACAATATGGGAGAAGAGCCTGCGCCCCTGAAGTGGTTGCATTCGATGTCTTTTCGTTCCCAAATCACATTGCCGGTCTCGCCATCCAAACAAGCCGTGCCGGGACTTCCGAATGTGATGTAAACGCGTTCATCATCCGCAACGGGTGTGGGAGAAGCATAGGAATTGAATTTGTGGGCAAATTGAGGGTCTTCGACTGTAAATAATTGGCGGTCATATAATACTGCACCTGACTCGGCATTGACAGCCATGGCAAAGAGTTGTTTTCCGTCTTCAGTGGCCGTGGTGAGCCACACTTTACCGTTTTGAATGATGGGAGAAGACCAGCCTCGGTCATGGATGGGGGTTTTCCAGGTGACGTTTTTCTGTTCGCTCCACTGGGTCGGAAGCGATTCGGCCTGTGAGATACCCTGACCGCTGGGACCTCTGAATTGATTCCAGGATTCCGCCTCTGTTTTGATCGAATGGATGGTGGTTCCCCACAGCATTAAGCAATGGCACAAGGAAATCTTCAGACAATCGCCGGGCTTCATGCTTGGATTCATGACCGAAAGCTTCCAGAGAGACCAGCTTTTTTTAGGTAAGTAATTTTGAAAATAAATTGAAATAATCTTGAATTTCCGGTGTCATATCCTTCAGTAACACCCACATCCTATGGGTGGATCGAATCGAAGAACCGATACAAATAAAGAAAATCTATGAAGCAAATTCTAGCCGTCTTATCCGTGGTTGCCGTGATCGCCTCTTTGCAGGTGATTGGTGGTGACAAGAAAGAAGCCTGTTCCAGCTGCCCAAGCGCAAAAACCGCGGTGGGTACCGCTGCTGCAACTGAAGGTTCAGCATGCGCCGCATCCAAGACCGCGGTGGGTGCCGAAGCCAAATCCGAATGTGCATCCGGTTCATGCGACAAAGCAAAAACCGCTGTTGGCGAAACCGCCGCGTCTGAAGGAGCCGCCTGCGAAGCTTCCAAAGCCAAAGTAGGCTCAGAGGCCAAGTCCGAATGCGGATCTTGTGAAAAAGGCAAAACCGCCGTTGGTGAAACCGCCAAAGCTGACTGCAGCTCTTGCGAGTCCTCCAAAACCGCTGTCGGTGAAAAAGCCGAAGCCGAATGCAGCCAGAAGACATTGACTTTCAAAGTCGGTGGCGCTGTTTGTGAAGAATCCTGCGGCAACTTGGTGAAAACCTTGACCAGCATCAAAGGAATCAGCGCCGCTGAATCCTGCTCCGAAAGCTCCATGACCAAGATCTCCTACGATCCTGCCAAGGTCAAAACCGCTCAAATCGCAGCCGCCATCAAGAAGGCCGGTTACAAAATCGAAGGCCAGCAGGTTTCATTGCCTGTTGAAGGCATGGCTTGCGAAGCTTGCTCCACCAAAGTGGGCAAAACGTTGACCAGCCTGGACGGTGTGATCAGTGGTTCTGCCTGCCACGAAAGCAAAAAGGCGACCGTGCTTTATGATCCTGCCAAAGTGAAGGCAGAGCAACTCATTGCCGCCATCAATGGCGCCGGCTTCAAAGCTTCCGCTGAATAAGGAAAGCTTCCGCTCAATCATTTAATATCAAGAAAGCACCCTCGGAAGGGGGTGCTTTTTTTATAGCAGCATCTTGACCCCTTCGACCGCTCGAATGGCCTGATCGATTTCCAGCATTTTATCGTGCGTTTCCACCATCAGGGAAACTTCAAAGCTGATGTATTTCCCCTGCTTGGACCGCGTGCCGGGCTGGAAGGCAATGTCTCCCAAACCGATTTCCACCAAAGCGAGATTCAAGTTCTTGTGGATGCCCATCAAATCCAGACAGATGACTTTGAAATGGCATTTGGCTGGGAAAAGGGATTCACTTTCTTCTTTCGTCAGTTCTCTCATGTCCTTCTCTTCAGGAGTGAGATTTAGTTCAGAACGAGCTGTTTTTCAATGCATTCCTGCAGGAAATGATGCCGTAACATCATTGTGAAGGCAGCTTCCAATTCTTCCGTTTCAAATAAATGAATACAGAACGATGACAATCCTTTGTCAATTCGATTGGACAAGCCATTTCCCGGAAGGCTCTCAGTGTCATGACAATGTCATAATCAAAGTCCCGACATGGTTTGACATTGTTTTCCACCAGTGTGCGGATCTAAATAAAAGCGTGCGCAGGTGTGAGGGTTATTTGTTAAACCCTATTTTCGATAAGCATTTTGAGCGATTCGATACAAAGCGCCAATGATTTTTAACATTTTGATGAAGTAATCTATGATATCGTTCTTTCGTAAAAAACAGCCGGAACAGGAAAGACCTAATCTCTTCCAGACCATGAATGCCTTGGCCGAGTCCCTGGAGGCCAAATTGGTTTTGGGCGATATTAAACTTCCCGTTTTACCGATTGTGGCATCCCGCGTGATCGGACTGGCTGCCAGTAGAAATACGAATCTGGAAGATTTATCGTCGCTCATCCATCAGGATCAGGCGCTTGCGGGTCATGTGCTGCGTATTGCCAACTCCGCGCTTTTCGCCAGTTCTCAACCGATCGAATCCCTGCACGAAGCTGTTTCTCGGTTGGGCACTTCCATGGTGAGCGAGCTGGCTGCCATCGTCAGCGTTCGTGGTGAAGTGTTTCAATCAACGGCATTCAAAGCCGATTTGGATGCTGTTTGGCGTCATGCTCTTATTGCTGGAATGTACGGCAAGCAAATTGCCACTCAGTTGGACAGAAACGCCGAGACGCAGTTCATGTGTGGATTGTTGCACAGTGTTGGCAAACCGATCCTTTACCAGATGATTGCTGAAAGTGGATTTCTGGAAACGATTCCGGTCAATCGGTATTATGCTTTCAGCGATTTGATCAAGCGATTGCATCCGCTGGCAGGTAAACTCGCTGCTTCGCATTGGAAATTGCCTGCCCCGGTGCAATCAAGTTGCGCCTACTATACGGCACGCAAGGAAACCATCGAACATCCTGAGGAAGTCAACATCACTTATTTGTCCGCTCGTTTGGCCAGCTGGAGTGTCGCGGAAGAAAATTCCGAAGCCATGACTGAAGCTGTTCAACGTAACAGCGTCGTGAAAGAGTTGGGCCTGGATGACGCCACAATGGAATTCCTTATGAATGAAAAAGACGATATAGTGAAGCTTGCCGACTCGATCACGAAGGCCTGATCAACTTTATACTAAACCAAATCATCGAAGCCTTTGCTTGGACAATCCATTTGGAGTTCCCAGATGTCCTCAAAGGGCTCTCTTAGTCCCCAACAAATTGCGGGTGCTTCCAAATGGGCACCCGCTTTTTCATTTCGTCGATGAGCCACGCACATGCTTCAAAGGCTTCCTGCCGGTGAGGGGACACCACTTCCACCCACAAGGAGGATTCGTTGACAGGAACGTGTCCGATTCGATGGGTCAAGCGGATGGATTCAATTGGCCATTTTTGCTCGATTTCATCGAAGATCAGCTTGAATTGATGCAGGGCCATTTCTTCAAATGCCTCATACACGATGGCATCAATCTTCTTTCCTTGCTCCCCTTCACGGACGATGCCCGAAAAATAGATGACCGCACCCATCTGATGACTCTGGGTGCGTGATGAAACCATGACGCTTTCATCGATGAAATCTTTCGTCAAATGGATGGATCGCTTCATGATTGTATGAGTGATGTCATGGGTTCATCCTCCCTGGACAGGAGGAAAGAGTGAAATTTCTTCGCCTTCCGACAGGACATGGTCCGGGGCGACATATTCCAATCCGACTGCAACAAGTGTTGATCGCTTCATGGATTCCAGCTTGGGAAACTGTTCACGAATTCTTTCCATCGCCTGTTCCAGAGTCGTGCCTTCCTCCAGATCGATCCTGGAAGTTTCGCATCCGGTCAGATCCTTGAAATAGGAGAAGAAGTTGACTTTGATTTCGATCATTTGCTTTTTATCCCTCGGGCGCGTTGAGCACGCCGATGAAGGGAAGTTGACGGAATTGCATGTCGAAGTCCAGTCCGTAACCCACTACGAATTGGTCCGGAATGCGAAACCCGACGAAATCAGCTTCAAACGGATGTTCGCAAGGTTGCGTTCGTTCTTTCTGCAATAGAACACATGTGCGAATCGAGACCGGTTCAGAGTGAACCAGTTTGTGGGTCACTTTGCGCAGCGTCTGTCCTGTGTCCAGAATATCATCCACGACCAGCACCTGTTTGCCTTTCAGATTGATTTGCAAAGGATGCGTCCAAGTCAGTTCACCTGATTCGGTTCCTGTTCCGTAGCTGGAAACGCCCATGAAATCGAGTTCGAAGGGAAAGTGCCAATGCCGGATGAGGTCAGCCGTGAAGAGGAATGCTCCTGACAAAAGACTCAACACTACGATGGGTTCGTCTTGAGGAATGTGTTGCTTGATTTCATTTGCCAGTTCGCCAACCCGTTTTTGAATCAAGTCGGTTGGGATCATCATTCCCTTCAACTGGGGCGAATCCCAGGGCGATGGAACGGGGGCCAGGGGAGTTTGGATTAATTCAATGGTTTCCATGGCGGTTCAGCTGGGTGATCGGGTTAAAAATCAAGCGATTCTTTCAGTGCGTTAAACATGGCACTACCTTTTTCCTGGCTGGCGGGCCTTTGAAATACGCTGTCGACATGTTCCACACATTCCTCGGGTAATTCCGACAAAAAGCGCGATGGAAGGCTGGAGGCAATCTGTCCGTATTTTTTACGAGTTTCACAATGACTGATGGTCAATGATTCCATGGCCCGGGTGATGGCCACGTAAAACAGCCGGCGTTCCTCATCGAGCGTGCCTTCCTCAACTGATCGGGTGTGGGGAAGGAGGCCTTGTTCCATTCCGACGATGTGCACATGTGGATATTCCAGTCCCTTGCAACTGTGCATGGTGATCAAGGTGACCGCGTCCGGAAGGTCCTCCTCGTTTTCAAACCGATCCTGATCCAGCGTGATCTCCTCCAGAAAACGGATCAACCGTGCTTCCCCTGTAACCGTCCCCAGCGCATCGGTCAGGTTGTCGATGGAGGACACGAGTTCATGCGCGCTTTGCACGCGGTTTTCAGCTACTTTTGGATCTTTCTCCGAATGCTCCAGATCGACAAAGTATCCGGTTTGCTCCAGAAACCCCTTGGCCCAGGCTCCCACATTTCCTTGCCCTTCTTCTTGCAGAAACCCGCGGCATGTCTCAAGAAAATCGATGAAGGATTGGGCACTTTTACGGGCTGCGGTATGTAAACGGTCCTGAACATCGGTGTGCTTCATGACCGCATACACGGATGTTTTACGATCCTGGCTGATCTGCAGCAACGTTTGCATCGTTTTTGCGCTCAAACCCCGGGCGGGCACGTTGGCAATGCGTAGCAAACTGATGTCGTCATCCGGATTGATCATGACTTTCAGATAGGCCAGCACATCTTTCACCTCCCGTCGGTCGAAGTAACTCTGACTCCCCACAAGCCGGTATTTGACTTTGGCGCGGCGCAGGGCTGTTTCAATCGGTCTGGCCTGCAGATTGGTGCGAAACAGAATGGCCTGATCCCGCCACGGGATGTGGGTGGAAATACGTTGAACCTCGATCTCCTCCACAATGCCGTCCGCTTCTTCTTCGTCCGATTCAAACAGGATCAAACGGATCGGAGTTCCCTGTGCCTTTTGAGACCATAGAGTTTTGTCCTTTCTCAGGGGATTGTTTCGGATAACGCCATTGGCGGCATTCAGGATGATGCTGGTCGAACGGTAGTTTTGTTCGAGTTTGACCACTTTGACCTCGGGGTAATGATCTTCGAGGTTCAGAAGATTGGCGATTTCTGCGCCGCGCCATCCGTAAATACTTTGATCATCGTCGCCCACCACGCACAGGTTGCGATGCTCCGAAGTCAGGGCATGGATGAGCTGGAATTGTTTGCCATTGGTGTCCTGGTATTCGTCCACCATGACATAGCGATACATCTCCCGGCATGCTTGCAGAGCCTCCGGATGTTCATCAAACAGGCGTAAAGTCAGAATGATCAGATCATCGAAATCAACGGCATTGCACGCTTTCAGGGCCGTGTTGTAACGATCCATCAGTTTCTGAGCGAGCTTGGCAGTGGATGGATCCAGCCCAAGGGCATCCAACGACGAGGTGTTTCTCATCCGGCTCAAAAAACCGAGCCATTCCGCGGGCTTGATGTTGATGTTGCTTTTGCTCCAGTCACTCGTCAGCTTGCGGATCACTCCGATTTGATCGGATTGATCGTAGATCACAAAATTCCGCTTGTAACCCAACTTGTCGATGTATCGCCGTAAAACCCGGACGCAGAATGAATGGAATGTGCAGATGGTCGGCTTGGTATTAGTCGGTCCGTCCGGACTCGTATTTGGTTTTTTCCTGGGAAGCAGTGCTTTCACACGCTCCTGCATTTCCCGTGCGGCTTTGTTGGTGAAAGTAACCGCCAGGATGTTGTGCGGCATCACTCCCTTTTGCTGCAGGTAGGCAATGCGATGAGTGATGACACGGGTCTTCCCCGTGCCAGCTCCGGCCAGAATCAATACGGGTCCGTGTGTGGTTTGAACGGCTTCTCTTTGTTGCGGATTAAGTTTGTTCAACCACATGGAACCACTCTTAGGACATCACTGCGAATCGACGGATGAGAGAACGTCAGGAGCCAAACACATTCAGCGGTTGTACGCCGATCGTGCCACCCAGGAATTCGAGGTATTCGGGTTTGGCGACCTCGTCTCGATTGGTTTTGGCTTCTTCCAAACGTTCGGTCAGTTGAAGGCGTTGTGCTTCTTCCTTGTAACTGGTCTTCGCCAGAAACGCCTTGAGATAACCAATGTGTCGATCCCAAAGGGCGATTTCCTGTTGCTGCTTGGTCTTCAGGCGATCATTGTACCAGTTACTTTTTATCAGGTTGTCGCGCGTGAAGAGATTCCGTATTTCAGAGTCATTCAGCGTTTTGCCTTCGTAGGAACCTTCCACCATGATGGTCAACAAGGCTTTCAAAGGAGGGCAGGCCGCCTCAATGCTGTTGTCATCCATATACAACTGACCCACCCGCTTCTGCGTGGCTTCGATATTGTCCAGACCGTTCACAAAAGTGTCCAGTCCCTGCAACTCAGGCTGCAGCATTTCCCGGGTGAACACTTTGTGCGGGTGATTGAACACACGCCCAAAAAAGTCCCGGACAAATTTCATGTTGATGCGATATCCCAATCGACTGAAATATAATGTTTTTCCTTCGTGTTCGACATCTTCGCATTTTTCCAGGTAACCGTTCTCGATGAGGTAGGATGCGTGACGTTCCTCATCCTTCATGCGACACCATACCTCGGGGATCAGCATGCTGACATCATGAGCGACCTCAACATTGGGCCCGATAAAACCGGCGGCAGTGACAAAGCCGTCATGACCGGTCAGGATCATTGAAACAAGTGCATTGTTCAAATCAATGATCGGAGGCAGGGCATTGAACGGCCCTTTGGTCAATGCACCTTCCGATCCCGCACCCGTGGTGGAAGGTGATTTACCGGTCATGCTGCAGATATACTCGATGAAGAGTTCCGGCAGGTCCATGTAGTGGATGGGATTGTAGACTGCGAGAGGGCGGATGCCGGCATTGGCGTCCGCGGGATTGTTGCGTCGTCCGGGCACGACCGCATCAACCACTGAATATAGAGGATGGGTCATTGCCAGTTTCCGGTGCAGTCGCATGGACATTTCTTCCAGATGGCAGGCGCGCTCGTTGACAAGGTCCGGACGTATCTCCAGATATCTCGGATTTTTGGTGGGTTTTCCATTCACCATCCGGGGATGAGCGCTGCTCACAAAGTATTTGGGCTTATCGGATGCTTTGGCGCCTTGCACCAGGTCCTGCATGGGTTGGGTATACTGGTAGAAACCGATCGCGTCCTCCACGATGGCATCGGCGTCTTTTTGTTCCAACGGTTCGAAGTTGGAAATGAAATTGCCCGTTTGTGCCAGATCCGCTTCCGCGTGCTTGTCGTATCCACGAATGATGGCATCGTCGGGTCGTTGGAAGAACCGGTACTCACAGTTCTGGATAAACTTGACCGAGCGATCTTTATGATCGGGCATGACGCCTTCCAGACTCTTGTGGGAGATGACCACACTGGCAGTGATGTCGTCTTCGAGTGATTGTTTGGCGGCCGGATGAAAATCCTTCCGAAGTCCGAATGTTCTCCACAGGCCGTTGTCCTGGAAACCGACCCGTAGGTAATTGGTGACCAGTTTACGATTGTCGCACTTCAGCTCATTACCGGGTTTGCCATTGATGAGGTCGACGGTGAAATGTTCACGCCAATTGTCTCCCCATTCCGGCCGATAATATCGTTTCAAGACGAAGACGAGTTCCTTGACATACTGGGGAATGGTTTCCAGCCATTCGTTATACTCCTCCGTGTAGTCTCTTATCGCCGGGGTCAACAATTTGATGACCGATCCCAGAGACCTTTCGGAGTTCAGGATGTTGCGCTGATCCTTTCTAGAGGGGTCGCGGAAACGGTCTGAGTAATCTTTCTTGAGGATTTCATCGACCTTTTCCAGATCCGATTTGATGTCCGCCACAATGACAGGGCCTTGAATGATCGCATCCGTAATCGGTTTGGAAATCTCGGATTTACCGCCTCCGGATACCGTGCAAGGCTTGTGGCAGAGCAAGCCTTCGGCAACGGTGCCCACGAGCCTCCAGGAACGGTTGCCCGGTGGTTTCTCCATTTGGACCTTGTATCCAGACGGTCGAACATAGGTTTTGCCCACCAGTAGGTTGATGGATTGTTCTTTTCCGTCCTTCGGCCATGTGATTTTTTGACTGTGCAGGTCAAAGTGGACGTTTTCAGAAACATAGATGATATCGGGAAAACGTTTGTCGACAGCATAACCTTCCGGCTTTACATCCAAGACATCCTTGAAACGATTCACCATGTCCTCGAAAGTGTGCCCGCGTCGTTTGACGTGTAAGTGCCCGCTGAACTCCTCACCCAGATCATAGCTGGGATATACCATGGCGCCCCCGGCATGCTCTTCCTCCGCCAAACCGTATAAGTTCGCCGAGTAGCTGATCTGGGTCTTCACTTCCTTTTTGCAGTAGCCGAAATAGTTGTCGGCGATGATGGTGACCATCACCCCTTTTTCATCCCGCGCACACAGTTTGAAAGCGGTGCCGCCGTTGTAGCGTTCGTCCGGATCTTTCCAGCACATGCCTTGCTCGCGTTGCTTTTCGGTGGCGTCGTCGTAGTGGGGCAGTCCCGCGTCCTTCTTTTTGACCTGCGTCAGATGTGGCGCAAGGATCACACATCCGGTGTGACCGGTCCAGTGATGGACATCCAGTCCGGCATCGTTTTCGGGAAGTTGAGGATCGCCGGCGTTGCCAAAAATGCTTTCCACGAAGTCCAGGTTGCTGACCAGATTACCGGGTGCGAAGAATCGAATTTCACTTCGTTTTTCTTTGATGACTCCCGGCACTTCCGGCACGACCAGAGGGCGAAGCAACAAGGACACATAACACTCAGCCTTTGCCTCCTGTTTGCTGGTGAACGGAAGCTGCATCAAGGAGGAAGGCGGCTGAAGGGCAAAACCGAGCATGCGGTTGAAAGTGATCAACGGAACAGCAATCTTGTCAGCCGGCACGGGCAAACCCGCGTCCGCAATGTGAAAAACGCCCTTGGTGGTGCGTCGATCATTGACCGGGTTGTGCAGCACACCCTGGCGAATGCGATAGGATTGAATGATGTCCGAATCAAAGCGGTCGTCGTTCACCGGCAGAGAGAGTGTGCGGGCCACCCCATGTCGATCCAAAACGAAGGACTTGGATGGTAATCGTGGCACATCGCCTGTTTCGTCTAGAAACTCATTCAACCACTGCTGGATACGCCAGTCGGCAGGGCACAGATAGTTGGAAAGCAGACGTTCCTGTTCGCGGTGATTGGCAATGAGCGATTCGGCGACAGCATGGAAGGGAGAATCACTGTTTGTCGGCACCGTGGAACAACCCATGGATGCGAGTTTCAAATTGATGTACTCCACCATATGGTCGTTGGGGTACACTTCGTTGGACGCGTTTAGTCCGATCGCTTTCTGTAAATTAATGGAACTCATTGTCTAATGCGGATTGGCAATCTCTATTATGGCTGCTTTCAAGCCGAACCGGTTGATAACCTAAAGGAATCCTCACCTATAAGCAAGAATCCCTCGTTCAAAGATTGGATTGTCACAGTTTTTTGACAATTTTAGTGGTTCCGACCTTCCAGCCATTGATAAGCTCCGGCCGTGCGTTTGGAAACTCAATGGCGCCCGGATACTTTGATCCGGTTTTTTGCCATGTTGCTGTTTTGCTTTGGAATCAGCGGCGTGGCCGGTTTCTGGATGTACAAGGCCATCGACGCCGGGTTGCCATTGGACGAAAAAACAGGCGCGATTCTGATCAATGTCTTCTTCCTGGACTTCGGAATCCTGGCCGTCACGTGGATGTTGCTGAAGGAGAATCAAATTGGTTGGCAGGAGGCTTTTGGGTTTTCCAGGGAGAAGATAGGTGCCATCGGTGTGCTCGCCTTGTTGACTGCCGTGGGCGGTTTCTTCATGGCTGCCATGTTGGGTGGTGTGATAACCATGTTGTTTGAATCGATGGGCATCGAGGTCTCGCCTCAGGAGGTCGTGGATACCTTTCAAAACACCGAAAGTTTATTTCAGCGCATCCTGCTCGGGGCCATGGCGGTGTTGCTGGCTCCTCTCGTGGAAGAAATTTTGTTCAGAGGCGTGCTTTACTCCGTGATGCGACAATATCTTCCAAGTATCTGGGCGGTTTGGGGGAGTTCTTTCCTGTTTGGTTTGGTGCATGCCAACAAAGTCAGTTTGATTCCGTTGACCTGCCTTGCGGTGCTGTTGATTCGACTTTATGAAAAAACAGGCAACCTGTGGGCTCCCATCATGGCGCACGCGTTTTTTAATTCCATCAACCTGTGCCTGATGCTTATGGTGCCTGAAATGATTGAAACGAACACGCCATGAGTCGGGAAATCAAATTAATCCAATCCATCACCGAGAAACTGCCCACCCGCGAAGACACTGTCGTCGGGGCGGGGGATGATTGTGCCGTGATCGACACCCCGGGGGATTCGCAGCTTTTGTTGAAAACCGATGCGATTGTCGAAGGCATCCACTTCACCATGGATCATCCCGCTGAAAAAGTCGGACACAAAGCTCTTGCCCGGGCTCTGAGCGATGTGGCCGCCATGGGGGGCAGTCCCAACAGCGCCGTCATCACCATCGGATTGCCCAAGGATTATGATGAAGCCTGGGTGACCCATTTTTACCAGGGCTTGAATCAACTGGCGGAATCATTCGAAGTTGCCATCGTCGGCGGGGAAACGGTTTGTTCTCCCGATCGGGTTTTCTGTTCGGTTGCGTTGACCGGCTATGTCAGCGAAGGCAAAGCCGTTCTGCGATCGGGCGCCCGTGTGCGTGACGCGGTGTTCGTGACGGGGCAATTGGGAGGATCGCTTGAAGGACGGCATTTGGACTTTATCCCAAGAATCAAGGAAGCCTCCTGGTTGGTGAATCATTTTGATGTGCATGCCATGATCGATCTCAGCGATGGACTGGCCGGTGATATTCAGCATATCTGTCAATCCAGCGGTGTGGGAGCAGAGTTGTGGGGCGAGTATCTGCCAGTGAGCCGTGCCGCCAAATTGCGTGCCAAGCAAGGCGATACCGCCAAGCCTGCCACGGCCGCCGCCATGACCGATGGGGAAGATTTCGAGCTTTTGTTTTGCCTGGATCCTGCCGATGCGGTTGCCTTGAAAGATAAATGGCGCGAAGCTTTTCCCGATACGCCCATCAGTTGCATTGGCAAGATCATCGAACAACCCGAAGTATTGTTCAAAGATCAAAGCGGTATTCGCCCGCTCCATTGGCATGGTTACGATCACTTCCAATAGTCCCGAAGCAACCCATGAACTCGGCCTGAAATGGGCCGGGGAAATGGAGCAGGGCTGGATCGTCGGTTTGTCCGGTGATCTCGGCGCAGGAAAAACCCAGCTGGTCAAAGGTCTCGCGGAAGGATGGAAGATTCAGGATCGTGTCGCGTCTCCCACTTTTACCCTGATCCATGAATACCGCGCCGAAAAGGGGACGATCCATCACCTGGATCTCTACCGCCTCGAATCACAGGATGCTATCTGGGATGCCGGTATGGCTGAATACCTTCGGTCTCCCATGCCGGGTTGGGTGATGGTGGAATGGATCGATCGGTGGACCATGGAATCGCTTCAGCAGCACACGCGCGTTCCCGATGTTAAAAGACCGTTTCGATGGGTGCACATCGAAGGTGATTTGGACAATCAACGCAGGATCTCATATGAAGATTTTAGGGATTGAATGGTCCTCTTCTCAAAGGACACTGGCTCTCGGAGAATGGTCCGCGGATGACGGCATGCGCGTCCTGGCCTTGGAGACCCTGCCGGAAGGCCGTGATTCGCGTTACTTCCAATCTTTTCAACACATCGTAAGAAAAACGGGTGTGGCGAAATCCGAAATCAAGGCGGTCGTGGTGGGACTCGGTCCCGGTTCTTACGCAGGGATTCGTTCAGCCATATCAGTCGCTTACGGTTGGCACCTGGCCAATGATGCCAAACTGATCGGTCTGTCCAGTGCACAGGTGATGGCACGAAAAGCGTTTGAACAAACAGGTCACACCAAAATACACACCCTGATCGATGCCCAGCGGGGAGAGTGTTATCATGCTCAATTCCACCGTAATCCGGATGGAGCGACGCAGGAACTTGAACCGCTTGCCATCATGGGACCCGAACAATTGGCATCCATCACTCAAACCCGGTCTTGCTTCGTCGGCGATGATGTACCGCGCTGGTTTTCCGAAGAAACATTCGATCAGGTGGAAGGGCACGACGTTGTTCCCGATGCGGGATCGTTGTTGATGGAAGCAAGCGATCTGATCGATCAAAGCGGGCAGGAAAAACTGGAGCCCATTTATTTGCGGCCGACTTCCTTTGTCAAAGCTCCGCCCAGCCGTATCCCACTTTCCGCGGAGGAACTGGAGAAGCTCTGAAAGAATCCCAATGACACGCGAACGCCGATGTTGGGTGGAAGTGGATCTGGATGCATTGAGAAACAATCTCTCATGGATCCGCCATCGTGTCGGCGGTGATCGGAAGGTCATGACCGTTGTCAAAGCGGACGCTTATGGTCATGGATTGAAACAGATTGCCGGTCATCTCATGCAGAATGGCACGGATTTTTTCGGAGTGGCCAATCTCGAAGAAGCGCATGCCATTCGCATGACGGGCAACGACTGGCCGATTCTTATGCTGGGCTCCTGTTTGGATGCTGAATTACGGCAGGCCGTCGAGTGGGGGGTGAGCATGACGATATCATCACAGGAAGAATTGAACCGGCTCCATCAAGCTGCCGAACGCCAAAAGAAAACGGCTAAAATTCACCTTAAAGTGGATACCGGAATGGGCAGGTTGGGTTGTTCACCGGATGAGGTGATGAAACTGGTTGACGCGATCAATGCATCGGAGAGTCTTCAATTCGAAGGATTATTCACCCACTTTGCCGATGTTGAAACGGATGTTGAATTCACGAGATCTCAACGACATCTGTTTCGATCCGTGCTACGGCGTTTTGGCCGGAAGATTTCGTTACCCCCCTGGGTGCATGCTTGCAACAGCGGGGCCTTGGTTTATGACCGGACCCCTATTGGGAACATGGTGCGGCCCGGATTGTTGGTCTATGGAATCGCCCCCCCTGGTGACCGAAAACCGGTGGGTTCGCTGCATCGTCGATTAAAACCTGCTCTGACCTTCCACAGTCGTGTCACGCACATCAAGTGGATTCACAGGGGGGATACTTTGAGCTATGGGCGTACTTTCAAAGCCAGGTGCAAGATGAAGGTGGCCACTCTTTCTTGCGGGTATGGGGATGGTTATCCGTTGGCCGCATCCAATCAGGCGGATGTGTTGATTCGTGGCATCCGGTGCCCCGTGCTGGGAAGGGTGACGATGGATCAGACCATGGTGGACGTAACTTCAATGCCGGAAGTGGCGGCAGGTGATTGGGTGACTCTCATCGGATCCCAAGGTCAGGATTCGGTCTCCGCCACCGAATTGGCCACGCGAACCGGTTCCATTCCATGGCACGTACTGACCAACATCACCTATCGCGTCCCGCGTATTTACCGGGGCATACGTGCGTCCTGACCAAACTGCCACAATACTGACGCCGAGATTTAACACATTTTTGAAATGACGGATGCCGAATTCTGGTCATAATCCCCTCCATGCTTTTTCAGTACACGTGGAAACAAGGTTTGGAGATCCGTTTGATCTGTCTAACGTCTTTGCTTGTCGGTTTGATGACCCTGACGGCGCGCGCTCAGGATCAGGCCACCGGAACGGTGTATCATGATCAAAACCGCAACGGTCAACGTGATGAAGGCGAACCGGGCATCCCCGGCGTCCGGGTGTCGAATCAAGTGGACATCGTAACAAGCGATGCCGATGGACGTTGGACCTTGCCGGCTTCCGAGGATGTCACCTTTTTTGTCATCAAACCGCGTGATTGGATGACGCCTGTCAACGAAGTGCAGTTGCCCCAATTCTATTACACACACAAACCCAAAGGATCACCCGAACAAAAATTTCCGGGTGTGGAGCCAACAGGACCATTGCCCTCATCCATCGATTTTCCGTTGTATCCTGCACAAGAACCGGATCGATTTGACGCGGTTTTCTTCGGAGATCCGCAACCGCGCAATGTGACCGAGGTGGAATACATCGGACACGATGTTGTGGAAGAACTCATCGGAACAAGCGCCAAGTTCGGTGTCACTTTGGGGGATATCGTTTTCGATGACCTGAGTGTCTTCGAACCGTTCAATGCCACGGTCGCCCTGGTTGGGATTCCCTGGTACAACGTGATCGGTAACCACGACATCAATTACGATTCCGCAGCCGACAAGGATTCGGACGAGACCTACACCCGCATATACGGTCCCAATTACTATTCCTTTGAATATGGTCCGGTTCATTTCATTGTGGTGGACGACATCATTTGGGGCGGGGAAAAACCGGAAGGAACCGGCAGTTACACCGGTGGCTTGGAGCAGGAGCAACTGGATTTCATACGCAACGACCTTGCCCTGGTGCCCGAGGATCGTCTGGTGGTGTTGATGATGCACATTCCACTGACCGGTGTTGTCAACCGGGAAGACCTCTATCGAATCATCGAAAACCGTCCTTATACCTTCTCCATTTCAGGTCATACCCATTGGCAGGCACACAAACTCATCAAAAAGGAAGACGGATGGTTGGGGGCAAAACCGCATCATCATCTGATCAATGTGACCGTCAGCGGCAGTTGGTGGAGTGGACTTCCCGATGAATACGGCATTCCACACACAACCATGCGCGACGGGGCACCCAATGGATACACGGTGTTGACTTTTTCCGAGAACGACATGCCCGAAATCACCTTCAAGGCAGCCAGAGATCCGGAAGATTTCCAGATGTCTGTTTATGCCGCTGATCAGGTCTTCACCAAATCACTGAGTGAAGAATGGGTTTACGTGAATGTGTTCAACGGATGGGATGATTCCGTGGTACAGGTGCGTTGGGGTGGACAGGCAGCCTGGCAGACTTTGGATCAAACACTCGAAAAGGATCCCAATCTTCAGGCGGTGTTCAATCGTGAACCCGAAACTCCCCAAAGTCCCTATCGGCGTATTTCGGCTCCCATTGATTCGTTCCATCTTTGGAAGGGACTGGTTCCTTCCGATGTGGAGCCTGGCATACATGTGCTTCAGGTGCGGGCGACCGATGTCAACGGCAAATGGCACAGGGCCGAGCGAGTGATCCGCGTGAGCGAGGGCAAAAAACCGGAGCCACCCCAGGAAGAAGCTCCGGAGGAAAAGTGATCTCTAAAACTTTTTTCGAACGAGAGGATTCTAGAAGTTTTCATCAACGATAGATTAGGGCAGAGCCTTGCGAAGTCGCCTATCATCCAGCACCTTGAGAGCACGCTGTTTAATCTCCTTGGCGGTGTCGGATTCCTTCAGGGCTTGGGCTGTTTCAATCAGGAGTAAGGTCTGTTCCACGAAGCGGTTTTCGTTTAGATTCTTGAGATGAGAGTAACCGGGTCTGTTTTTGTCGCTTCTTGATACCATCATTTCATACCTTTCCTTTATCTCATCGAATTCCGTAAGCAAGTTGCCGAGGTATTTGTCAGCCAGATCATAGTCCTTGTTTTTGATGACAATCTGTTTTGCAACGGTCCAACACTTTTTTGCTAAATCAGGTTGTTTCCCGTCGAGCAAACGGAAGAGAGCGATCGTTTTGTCTTCTTCTTTCAATGTCCGGTTGAAGGCATTGACATCCATGAAGAGATTGAAATTGCCCTTACCAGATTTCAATTTGGCGGTTTTCTCATCGCGTACTTTATGCATGGCCTTCATGGCAGGAGGGTATTTCTCTGCAAGTTCCATCCAATCACCCATCGCAAAGGACAATCGGACGCCGAACATGCCAGGTTCATGTTTCAGAGCGTTTTCATGAAACCAAAGGGTTCTTTCCAGTGCTTTTTCATACTCTCCCTGCTTTACCAACGCTTCCGTATCCCTCATGTATTGTTGCATGTCGAGGGTTTCCGCCAATAACAGGTTAGTGAAACTCAGTGCCATGAATAGGGTGAGGATTTTCATAAGTTCCACAATGTGACGCATTTATTATTCGTTGCAAGTGTATTGTGATACGGATGGTATTGCGGGGTGAATCGATTGTTTATTAACCACAGAGGACACAGAGAGCACAGAGGTAACATGTTTTTCATTAACTTATTCCAACTCTCTGTGAGATCAGTGTCCTCTGTGGTTTTAATAGGTTTACCCCGTGGAAAAAATCGTGCCCGGTTCTGCGTAGTGTATCCGGTCAACATATGAATGGGAACATTCAGTGAAACGATGACTCAACGTTTTTCATTTTAATGTTCAGGAAGCTGGAAACCTTCTGTGCAATTTGATTCGGCAGATCCGTGTCGTCCTCAGGTGCAGTTTCGATGACGATGGATCTCACCGGATCCTTGAGATTGAGCACCACTTGCCTGTGATTTTCCTTCTCTCCATGTTGATCCGGTGAGGGAGAATCGTTTGGTGTGAACGTTCGGTGAGTGATTTCAATGCACTCCATTTGATTCCAATCGAATTCGATGGATTCCTCCGTCAACAGGTAGGGTGTCGTGGTGATGTAAGTCCCGGTCCGTTTGGTTTTGTCCAGAATCAGACGTTCCCTTTCCTTCAATTGTGAAATGCCGATCCAGATAAAACCGATGCCGAAAAGGGTTCCCAATCCCAGTGGAAACAGTAGAAAAGGAGACATCGATTCGTTCAACACCTTGAACGACATCAACACAGCAGTCGTCATCAAGAGCAGCCCACAAAACGTCAGAATCAACATCCACCCCATTGAACCAGGGATGCCGGCGAGAATCATTTGCGATGAAGTTTGTTTCTGAATTCTCATCTAGGTGGACTGATTTCAGGAAACCATTGGCCGTTCCCATGTCTTTCTTTGCTCCTTATAGACTTGAATATCCACAATGACACCGACAAAGTCAAAAACGTTATGACTCCAAAAAATCGTTGTTCCTCTCCGGTGTCCACTTTGTCCATGATGTCGTTCCTGTTTTTTTGTTATTGGATGGTGGGCTTGATGTCCGGTCCCTTGACCGCTTTGGGCCAGGACCCGGGATTTCGTGTCGATCAAAACGTCATGATTCCCATGCGTGACGGAACTCTTTTGGCAGCGAATGTTTATAAACCCCAAGCGGAGGGATCTTATCCTGTCATCCTCCTTCGCACGCCATACGGGAAACCGGGTGCATCCTGGGGTGAAGCCAAACGATATACCGAAGCCGGATTCGTCATGGTGGCACAGGATTGCCGGGGTAGAGGAGATTCGGAAGGTGATTGGGATCCCTTCCGCTATGATCCTGACGATGGTTTCGATACCCAGGAGTGGGTCGGTCAGCAGCCCTGGTGCAATGGTAAAATCGGGACAAGCGGTGGTTCTTATGTCGGTTGGACACAATGGGCATCGGTCACCAAGGGAAGCCAATACCTCAAAACCATGGTGCCGGTTGTTCCCTTCGGTAATGTGTTCAGCGAGATCGCCTATGACGGTGGTGCCTATCAACTGGCCTTGCTCATGGGCTGGGGGGCAGGAGTTGGAGGGGTGGCTCTGAATCCGGATAAGTTGCAGGAAGCCTATGGGTTTCTGCCCCTGAAAGAATTTGGAAATCAATTTGAACCCAAAGTGCCTTACCTCAACGATTGGGTGGCACATCATCGCTACGACGACTACTGGGCACAACGCAGCATGGGGTATGCCTATTCCAAGGTCAAAATCCCCGTTCTCAACATCGGAGGCTGGTATGATATTTTCTCCAAAACCACCATCGATCTCGTGGACAAAGTAAGGGAATCCTCGGAGGATCGAATGGCTCGGCGCAATCAGTTTGTCGTCATCGGACCCTGGGGGCATGGACCCGGCGCCCGGAAGGTGGGGGATCTGGATTTCGGTGAGCAGGCGCAGTTCAACCTGGGCAAGCTTCAATTGGAATGGTTCCAATATTGGTTGCAGGGCAAAAACACGGGTGTCGAAGATTGGCCCGCTTACTATCTTTTCGTCATGGGACGCAACGAATGGCGTGCCGAAAACGAATGGCCGCTGAAACGAACCCAATGGACCTCCTATTACCTTCACAGTGATGGCGCAGCAGGCGCTGTCGAAAGCGATGGAACACTGAGTATTGAAAAACCGGGAATGGAATCCACAGATGTTTACAGCTACGACGGTGATGATCCTGTGCCCACAGCAGGTGGCAACAATTTGGTGGGCGCTCCCATTGGTCCCAAAGATCAAAGCGATATTGAAAAACGGGCTGATGTGTTGACCTATACAACAGCTCCATTGGAGAGTGCCGTTGAGGTGACCGGCCCCGTTACCCTGACTTTGTTTGCCGCCACTTCAGCCAGGGACACGGATTTCACGGCCAAACTGGTCGACGTCCATCCCGATGGAAAGGCGTATAATTTATGCGATGGCATTGTGCGAGCGCGCTATCGCCATGGCATGGACGAAAGCCAATGGATCGAACCCGGTGCCGTGGTGGAGTACGAAATTGACCTTTGGGTGACCTCGAACGTTTTCCTCGAAGGTCATCGCATCCGGCTGGAAGTATCCAGCAGCAACTATCCAAGATTCGACCGCAATCCAAACTCCGGACTGCCTTTCGGAACCGATGTAGAGTTGTTGGAAGCCCACCAAACCATTTATCACGACTCAACGCATCCGTCATCTTTGACTTTGCCTGTCATTCCTTAGCATTGACTTGGCGTCCAATGCTCAGTTTTTGCCAGAAAGGAAGCAGGTAATAGAATTACTTATGATGACGTTAGCCAAGAAGATTGGTGGCATCTCTTGAACCATGCAGAACTCGCAGCACAGTAATCCCATCTTCGACAGGAATGTAAAAAACGAGATAGCATGGATAATCCGGTAAGGGCCATACTCGTAAGTTCGGATATGCTTTGGATAGATTGGGTCGTTGCTGTGCCATCTCTGGCATGGAGGCAAGCATTTCCATCGTGTGCTCAAGTGAATTCAAGACCTGATTTGCTGCAACGACGTTGTCTTGGGCAATGAATTCCCAGATAAGGTTTAGATCATTCTCTGCGTTGCTTGTTAAACGAAAAAAACTCATCCCCGTTGTCGAGCTCGTTCCCTGATGCGGGCAAAAGCCTGTTTTCCGTCAACTAAATCTCCACATTCCATTGATTCAATTCCGGCTTGCAGCATGGCATCCAATTCGTCCCTGTTATTGAATGATGGAAGTTTACTATCTTGAAGCTCTAATAAGCGTAAACCCTCTCGAATAACCTCGCCAGGTGTTGAATAACGACCACTTTGAACCTTGAGGTTCACGTAATTTTCCATTTCAGGTGTGAGTGAAATATTCATTTTGAGTGATCCTATTTGCAGGGGAACGTAACACATTACGATTCGACATGGCAATCCCCCACTTCCTTAGCATTGACTTGGGGTCGTTTCGGGGTCAAACATGAGTCAGTATTGTTTATGAAAATGTTGGAAGGAAAAATTGGATTGGTGGCCGGTGTGGCCAATAAGCGCTCCATAGCCTGGGCCATTGCACAAGCTTGGCACGAAGCAGGAGCCAAGTTGATTTTCACCTATCAAGGCGAACGCCTGAAGGATAACGTCGAACAATTGGCAGGCACCTTTGGTGAAGACACCTTGATGTTGCCCTGTGACGTCACCTCCGACGAACAAGTCGACGAAGTCTTCGCCCAGATCAAGGAACGCTACGGAAAGCTGGATCTCCTGTTGCACTCCATCGCTTTTGCTCCCAAGGAAGCCCTGGAAGACGACTTCATCAAGACCAGTCGTGAAGCCTTCAGGGTGGCACATGATGTGTCCGCCTATTCATTGGTGTCCCTGTCCAGAGGAGCCGCCCCCCTGATGACCGATGGCGGCAGTATCGTGGCCATGTCCTATTACGGTGCGGAAAAAGTTGTGCCGCACTACAACGTCATGGGCGTTGCCAAGGCATCCCTGGAAGCCTCCACGCGCTACCTGGCCTATGACCTCGGACCGAAAAAAATCCGGGTCAACTGCATCAGCGCCGGCCCCATGAACACCCTGGCGGCACGTGGTATCTCCGGTTTCACCGCCATGTTGAAACATTACGAAGCCAATTCGCCCCTGAAGCGAAACGTGCTTCCTGAAGAACTCGGTGCCACCGGCGTCTTTCTCGCCAGCGCCGGTTCCGCATCGATTACTGGACAGGTCCTCTACGTGGACAGCGGTTACCAGATCATGGGGATGTATTGATCTGGCTTTGTGCGGAGCACCATTTAAAAATGGGAGTGGCGGGTTCCACCCCGATCCCAAGATGATTCCTCGAAAACGATCATCAACAAAAGACGGTGAATGCGGGAAGCCACAGGTGTTTGTCAGCCTGTGGCGTTTCCATTGCAGCTTGATCGTCATTTGAATAATCTGAGGTATGAAGTGGGCACAAGACGGAGCTGGTCCCTCCAAAAGAATTGCATCCACTTCAAAAGTTGATTTGTGTTTCGAGCGCGCATCGCTAAGATGCGCACGAATATCAATATGCAAAAAAAGACTTTTTCACCGGATTGTTCGCCAAATGCGATCGGACCTTACAACCACGGATCACGCATCGGTGATCTGCTCTTCACCGCGGGCCAGATCCCGCTGGATCCTGCCACCACCAAGATTGTCGAAGGGGACATCAAAGCCCAGGCGACCCGCGTGTTGGAAAACCTGAAACTCTTGCTCGAGAGCGAAGGGTTGACGCTGTCCAATGTGGTTAAAACAACCGTTTTCATGGTGGATCTCGCTGAATTTCCGCAAGTCAACGAGGTGTATGCCCAATTCTTCACTGAAAACTTTCCCGCCCGATCAACCATCCAGGTAGCAGCTTTACCGATGGGCGCCCGGGTGGAAATCGAAGCGGTCGCCCATTATTAGACGCTATGCCAGAGTGGGCATATTTGTTGATTGGACTGGGTTCCGGCGGATTGATTGGTTGGCTCTTTTCCTGGTGGTTGAATGCCTCGCGCCAAAACCAGGTTGCTTTGCGCCTGGAACAGGAGCTGCGCGGTCAACTGGAACAGCAGGAAGCCGAGATCAAATCTCTGCGCCAGGATCTTGAATCCCAGCGCACCGCCAAATCCACCGCCGAAGCCCGACTGGAATCCGCCGAAAAATATCAAGCAGAACAAAACCGACTCCACGAGCAGAGTTTTCAACGCCTGAAGGAGGAACACGCGAAATCGCTCCAGGACCTGAAGGAATCCTTCAAAGCCTTGAGTTCCGACGCATTGAAGGAAACACATCCTGTCTTTCTTCAACTTGCCAAGGAAACATTTGCGACTTTTCAGGAATCGGCCAAAGGAGATCTGTCCAAACGACAGGAATCGGTCGCTGCCCTGGTCAAACCGCTCGAAGAACAACTGAAAGTTTACCGCCAACAACTCAACGAAAGCGAACAATCACGCACCAAAACCTTCGGTGAACTCAAGCAACACCTGGAATCCCTGACCACCCAAAGCCAAAGCTTGTCCCAGGAAACATTGCAACTCCGACGCATTCTCAGTTCCAATCAGGCGCGCGGTCGATGGGGGGAGGAAACCTTGCGACGTGTGGTCGAAGCAGCTGGCATGAGCGCACACTGCGATTTCCAGGAGCAGGTTCAATCCGGCGATGCCAAACCTGACATGATTGTTCGCCTGCCGGGTGATCGCGTGATCGTGGTGGATGCCAAAGTGCCGGAGCTTGAGTTTGTCGGTCAAATGGACGAGGCGGATCCGGTCAAGCGCTCCGAAATGCTCGCCAACCACGCTTCCAAACTGCGGTTGACGATTCGTGATCTGGCGGGTCGGGATTATCCGGCACAATTCCCCAACGCATTGGATTTCGTTGTCTTGTTCCTGCCTGCTGAATCCCTGTTCAGCGCCGCCCTGGAGGCCGATCAGGAAATGATCGTCTGGGCCGCTGAGCGGAAAATTCTCTTGGCCACACCCGCATCGTTGATCGCGTTGCTTCGGTCCGTCAGCGTCAGTTGGAAACAACATGCCCAAACCGAAAACGCACGTGCCATCGCACAAGCCGCCGAAGAACTTTACAAACGCATCAGCGTGTTCGTGGATCACCTGGACAAAATCCGTGCCGGACTCGACACTGCCAGCAACGCCTACAACAAAGCCGTGGGAAGCTATGAACGATCGATTCGACCCAGCGGCGAACGCATTCTCAAACTGGCCAATCACGCCGAACAGGAGATGAAGGACCTTCCACCCTCTACCCAGGTCCTTAGGGATGCTCCCAAACCCAACCCTGAAGCATGAACAGTTGGGACCAACGATTTGGCGGAATCGAACGCTTGTACGGTGAAGAAGCGTGTCAGCGTATCCGTGAAGCCCACATCTGCATCATTGGTATCGGAGGCGTAGGTTCCTGGACCGTGGAAGCCCTGGCTCGCACGGGGATTGGTCGCTTGACTCTGGTCGATATGGACGAAGTCTGCGTGACCAACGTCAATCGTCAGGTACCCGCCGTCGATGGTGAAATGGGTCACCTCAAAGTCGAAGCCATGGAGCGGCGCATCCAGATCATCAACCCCGAATGCGAGGTGAACACCCAACCAATGTTTTACACTCAGGCCACCTCGGATGCGATTCTGTCGGAGGATTACGATGTTGTCGTGGATGCCATTGATCGTTTGAACGCCAAATGTCACCTCCTCAGCACCGCGCGCCAAAAGAAGCTGCCCATCGTGACCACGGGTGCGGCCGGAGGGCGGGTGGATCCGTTTCAGATTCAGACAGCCGACCTCAGCAAAGCCCACCACGATCGGCTCCTGCAAAAAGTGCGCAAACAACTCAGGACCGAACACGGATTTCCCGCCAACAAACCCTTCGGCATCCCCTGCGTCTTCTCACCCGAACCCGCGAAGGGCCCCTGGGACCTGGAACAAAGCTGTGAAACAACCGAACCCAACCAGGTATCCGGAAGGCTGGGCTGCGCCGATGGCTACGGCAGCATCACCCACATCACCGGCACCTTCGGCTTCGCAACCGCCGCGTTGGCGCTTCAAATGGTGATCGAGCCCGACCCAAATTAGAATTCTGAGGACACACAGATCAGCTGCGTTTGCTTGTTTATCGGAATGGCAGACGTTTGAGCACTCTGGACTGCGGTGAGTCATCACCGCTCTGGATACTCCAGGGAAACGTCATAGTTGCCATATATACCAACAACACCCCCGACTTATGACCGAATCTACTTTCGTGAATGTTTACACCCATGGAATTTAAGCACTACCTGGGTATGGGGATCGTATCCAAAGCGGTGATGCTCACCGCACTCCAAAAAACGATCGCGTTATGTCACGAATGGGAGATTCCTACGATCGTTGCTTACGATATCCATCGAGACACATTGATTTGATTTATGCCCTTTGTTACTAGCATGTGTAGTGACTCTTTTCCTAATGATGGCAGGGTAGGGTAAAATTCGGTGCTTGGTTGGAGGTAGGGGTTGATTTAACAGTGTTGCATGGAGCATGAGTGCATCAAACGAGCAAAAGAGTTTCCTTTTACTCAAAACGGATTACTGGATTTTTCCAATTTACTGCCCGATGCTGATGAAGCCCTGAATGCTTTGCTGGCAGAAGCCGTTGCGGGGCGACATCATGATTCGTTCACCAAGCTGATACTGGCGGCTTTGGGGGCAGGGAGAAAGGTCGATGCCGCACATCTTGTCGAAGGAATCATTTTACTGCCAGATACCAAACAATTGGCAGCCGTTGTCATGCACTGTTCCGGAGATGTTGCCGGAGCCTTGGTGCAGGCGGTTGCCGGTGACAAGTTGACGGGTGAATGGAAAGTTACAGCTTTGTTGTTGGCTGGTATTTGGTGTGAACGTAACCGGATAACTCCCATTCCCCCTTCTCTCATTCTTCAAGCGAAAGTCTCAGCTAGAACCTATTTCCATAATCCGATTTTTCTTTCCACTCCTGAAAGGGCCTTTTTGAGGCTCCATCTTTATGCCTTGGCCAATGTGCTACGGGAGGACACTCTGAAGGAAATAATCGGCCTGTCTGACGAATCGGATTCAGATCCCTTTTTGGAGGGTTTTGAAAAATCATTGTTACAGCCTATTGAGCCCTCTGCTTTGGGGCATGTGCCCGAGCATGCCGAGCCTTTGCAACATTCGGGATACACGCTCAGACGCGCCGTTCCCCGTATCGGCAGAAATGATTCCTGTCCTTGTGGCAGTGGAAAGAAATATAAAAAATGCTGCATCGAAAAAGACCGCCTGCGCATGCAGGAATCTTCTTCCGTGGCGGGTTTGACAATGGATGAACTCCGGGAGCAGCGGGAACAGCATTTAACCAAAAAAATGATTTCGGAAATGAAATCCTTTGAATTGGTCAAATTGGATCCGCTCAAAGTAGAAGCATCGCTTCTACCCGTTTTGTTAAGTCGATTGCACTTCTACAAGGAGTTTGAAGCCTCGGTTCGGGTGTTTGAACTCCTGGGGGTTAATGAGAATCTTGAGAATCATTGGGATGAGGCCATCTTTTACGTCACCCAAAATCGGAACAAAGAATTATTGGCCCGTTTGCTCAAACTTGCCGACTACGAAGAAACCGTCCAAATGCCGCTCCCTCTGAGCGCGAAGTTGTTGGTGATGGACTCGGATGCCTGCCCTGAATTGGATATGATTGAAGCGATGGCGCTAAAGGGCTTGAAACAGACTGATGACTCCGAACAATATGGAGTAGTTGTGGATCTCGCATTCAGTTTGCTGGAGAGTTCTTATCCTGCGCTAGGTGTCTTGATCACTAGGGGAGTATTGCCAGTTTCCAATTTGTTAGATGCGGAAACTTTGCTTGAGAACATGCTCACAACACGGGACAGACTTTCCCTGGCGCCGGTGGATCCGTTTGAAGACATCCTGGATATTCGATTTAGTCAGGACGCCAGGGATCGTCATGATCCCGGCAAGAACCCGGAAGTCTTGAGAAAACTGGAACAAAAAGATCATCAACTGGTCAAACTGCGACAGGAAGTCGGTGAGCTACACGCTGAAATCAAGCGTAAGGAATCGGCCATCAAGAGAGAAAAAAACGCGGATCCTTCTGATCTTTCTTCCAAACCAGTGTCGTCTTCGCCGAATGAATCAACCATCATTCAGGATTTGCGTCATCGTTCCCAAGTGCTCAAGAGCGAACTCAAGGACAGGCATCAAGAACGCAACCAATTGCGGCGTGAACTGGAGTCTACTCTGCAAGATCTGGAAGATATGCGGCGGCAATCCAGGGAAAAGGCCGAAGAAAATGCGCAAGAACCTCGTAAAGCCGTGCCCATTGATGACTTTGCGGACACTTCCTTTGATGCCAATCAACCAGCGCGTATTCCCATCTTTGACAAGAGGTTTTCGGAAGGGATCACGTCCATCCCTCAGCCTACGGTGCGAAAAGCCATGGTTCTGGTTGGAAGGCTGGCGGCCGGACAAGAGGGCGCCTTCAAGGGCGTCAAGCGACTCAAGTCTGAACGGGAGATTTATCGTCAGAAAGTGGGCGCAGACCATCGACTTCTGTTTCGGATGACCGCCACTGAAATAGAGGTGATCGCCCTGATCAACCGACGCGATCTGGACCGCCAGATCCAGAGTCTCATTGCCTCATAAATTGTGTTGTTGCAATAAAATATGTCGGATTTGAACTAAAAGCATTTGTTTGGGTGTATCTCATTTTATGGATGTAAGTATCAAACCAAGTTCAATATGGAATGCGTGCGACTTGGCGCCGCTTTGGATTTGGTAGGGAAACGTTAAGGCTTTCGTTTATATATCTGCTTTTCAATCTCTGATGCTTGGTTGAATAATTCTCTTTGGATGTGTGTTTCCTGTTTTTGAATATGAAAACCATTCGTGAATGTGAACCAGATCCAAAGCGGTGATGCTCACCGCACTCCAAAAAACGATCGCGTTAAGTCACGTTTTGCGGAAAGACATGAGGTTTGCTGTATGGCCTCGCTCATCTGCAAAGCTCCATATTCAAAGAGCAGAAAAGGTCTCTACCATGCTCCAGGCATGACTGAGTTTCAGTCCTTGACTTATATGCATAAATACTTAGAATCATGCATATTAAGATCCATTATGCGAACTACATTAGATTTACCTGAGGATTTGTTGAACGAAGCGATGCGTGTCAGTCGGATCGAAACCAAGACCAAAGTCATTGTGACTGCTTTGCAGGAACTGGTTCGTAGAAATCGGATTTCGGAACTAAAACATTATAAAGGTAAGGTTCACCTTGATATGGATATGGACACCATCCGGAGTCGTAAATGAGGGTTTTGGTCGATTCTTCTGTTTGGATCGATTATTTCCGTGGCGGAACAAGATCAAATGACTTGAATATTCTGATCGATGAAAACTT
>Ga0255776_10000148_pt1 | contig 73747 bp, 125 predicted proteins | sample 071ome_19_FD_179974 | JGI IMG/M metagenome (GOLD analysis project Ga0255776, IMG submission 179974) | Coastal salt marsh microbial communities from the Groves Creek Marsh, Skidaway Island, Georgia - 071413AT metaG (version 2) | ecosystem: Environmental > Aquatic > Marine > Intertidal zone >...
TGTAAACAACAAAGAAAACAAAACGTCATTAAACGACTTAAACAGTATAGCATATCCTAATTACGAAGATTTTTTCAAAGACTTTCCAAAATATAAAAGTTGTGAAGTTTCTATTCCTATTGTTGGAAGCAGAGGATGTGTTCGAAAATGTACTTTTTGCAATGTTGCAGCAATATGGCCAACTTATAGATTTAGAACTGGAGAAAATATTGCGCAAGAAATGATTAGTAACAAAGAAAAGTTTGGAGTAACTTCTTATAGATTTATGGATAGTCTAATCAATGGAAGTATGAAAGCATTTCGTGATTTGTGTTATGTAATGTCAAGGTATAACAGTAATATTCAAGATAAAATAGTTTGGAGTGGGCAATTTATATGTAGATCAGAAACACAAATGCCACCAGACGATTTTGTTAATATGAAAAAAGCAGGATGCCATTCTGTTAGTATTGGTATTGAAAGCGGAAGTGAAAAAGTCCGAAATGATATCATTAAAGGATTTACTGAAGAAGACATGATTTATACATTGGATCAATGTGCAAAGAATGATATAAGAATACAACTAATGTTTTTAGTTGGGTATCCGACAGAAACTGATGATGACCATCAAAAAAGTATTGACTTATTACACAAATACAGTTATTATAAACATGGTATAGATATTACTATTGGAAAAACACTGCGTCTATTAGACAATACACCATTGACAGATAAATTTAGTCATCTGTATACATTTGACAACAACAAAGAATCCGAATGGGTAAGCACAGTTGTTCCAAGTTTAACATTTGAAAAACGTGTTAGTCGTGCAAAAGAGCTCAGAGAAGTGAGCGAACTTATTGGATATAAATTAATAAACATACACGACGATGAAAACTTTTTTGAATACAAATTGAAAAAAAGACAAGAATAAATATATTATAGTATATTGGAGAATATCATGAAAAAGCAAGACTTACCTACAATAGAAAACTTAAATCTCAATATCGAGTTAGATAAACTCAGATTTGAAAGTGATAGATTAGCAGAAAAGTTTACAGATGTACGTAGTGCAAATCCAATGCTTTGTGATAACCATATGGAACTTGTAAAAGATGTATATGACAACTTTGAACAAATTAATTTAACAGAGCCAAGTGAAATACTTCCTTATACAGAGAGTATTAAAGAACGTCTGAGACGTCGAGAGGAACATTTGTATAATGTTCCTACAGAAGATTATACTGGAAGTTACATTCAAAGTATTGTAGAGCAGTGTAAATCTCCTGCTAGTCGTGTACGTATTACAAAATTAGCACCAGGTAAGATGATTCCATTTCATGTAGACTATGATGTTAGTTATGCAGTACGTTGCATTTGTCCAATTTACGGCGGAAATAACGTAGTTAATCTTTTTAAACGTGATGGTAAATTAGAAGCATACAACTTAGAAGATGGCAATGCATATTTCTTAAATATCGGATATCCACATGCTGTGATAAACATGAGCGACAAGCCTCGTATTGCTTTGATGTTCAGTCTTGACGGTACATTGGATATCGAACATGCCGCATGAAATTGATATTAAAGAAAGTACAATAGAATTACTTTTAGACTATGTTAAACAACATGTAGATATAAATGCGAATCCGGATCCGTTTTATATGAATGTAGATGCTGATTTGCGAGAACGTGCGTTTGGCGACTATCTAAACACAGATATAATGGAAACCGCATATATCTATGCTCATACACAACCAATACCATTGCATGTAGACAGATATAAAAAGAATGCTGTTTATAATTTGTGTGTACCTTTGTATAAAACTACCGAACAAGAACAACGTCTTTTAGTATTTGATCAGCAGTTTACATCACATGGTATGAGTTGGAGACTTAGCAGTATAGAACACGAAAAACATAAACCAGCAGGTTATTATGATCAAAGTACCAGTGATGCTGACAACGATCATTTACCCAGTGAAGTATTAATAGATGTGCGTCCGGCAGACACACCAGGTGTAAGTGCAATTACTGATCAACCTTTACCTGACAGCATACAAAAGTTATTGCCATACGGAAATCAAAATTTTTATTATGGACTAACTGGTATTGCTTGGCACTGGAATCCGGGTAAGGCATTAGTATTTAAATCAAGTCAGATACACGGAACTGCACAACAGTCTGAGTTTAAAATTGGATGTGTTGTATTGATGAATTCAGACCAAGTATAACTTTTTCGTAAGGTGCTTTAAATTGTACTGTACACCCAATTTTAGGGCTCTGCATTAACCCTGTTGCATGAGGATGTACTGCAGAAAATATAAGTGCTTTTCCTGGTTTATATGGCCACGCTTTTCCTGATAGACCGTAGTAAAACTCTTCAGAAAACGGTAAATGTTTCATTAGTTCTGGATCAATCGAACTATTAGTTAATCCAGATATATTCGGATATTCACATGGTCTAGATTTTAATGCACTTAGATAATACATATCTGCTAATTCTTGGTCAGTTTTGTCGTCGAACAAATTCCATATCCAACTAACCGGTGACAAATTGTTTATTTTTTGATCGAATACTACAAAATGCTGAGATGGATCTGCACTTATCGGCATTAGCATTATAGTTTGTTTTAAATCAGAAATATCGGCGTGCGTTGTAAACGGATTAATATGTGAAAACAAGTTACCGTAGTGGTAATAAGTTGTATCGATAAACTCAGACACAATAGCTTCGATTTGATCCTGTTCTTCAATAATGCTTAGTTCATGCATTTCACTTGCATTTCCGTGTTTCGATAAGTGCAATAATTTTTCTAATATATTGTCAGGTAAATCAATTTCTATCATGGAATTATAGTAAGCTCTCTAATTGTATTTCCTGTCTCAAATGTTCTTATAATATAGTCTACTGCTGAAATTGCATTTTTAATCGACACTTTTTTTTCGTTTGGTACCATTTCATTTATATGTGGTAAATCAATATAACCGAATCTTAAATTACACACAGATGGTCCGTTTTTCAAATAGCTTAACTGTTCACATGCTTTATCAGTAGCTGCTTTAGCCGCAGCATATGGCCAGAAATGTTTTTTGATACCATCACTTGTATTTGATCCTAAGTTAATAATTAATTTGTTTTGTTGATGTTCCCAACGTTGGTAAATTTTATATAATATATCTAATTGTGTATTCATACCTTCGGCACTATCCGCTGCAATTGCAGGAAATGCGTTGTTTATAAAAATGTCACAATCTTGTGCAGCATTAATCATACTTTTAATGTTAGCAGTTTCTAATAAGTTATATCCGTTTTTTCTAGAAAATCCAATTGCTTGTGGAAAATGCTGATATAAAACTAATCCTAGTCCACTAGTATGTCCTGTTATTGCAATATTATACATTTTATTCGTCCAATAAACAAACAACAAGATGTATACGATCATCAGTACTACCATTAAATGCAGTGTGAGGTTTTTTTGTATTTGTATGCCACCAAGTATTTGCTGGTAAATGCATTACTTCATCGTCGATTACCATACGACATCCTTCATGTGTCTTAATAGGATAATGTATTCTTGTACTATCATCTGTATGCCATGTTAGACAAGTTTTTAGTTTTGATTTCATTAAACGTATTCTTCCTACAGCATGATGTTGTACAAGCATATTATACATCTCTTCGAATTCTGTTCCATTGAAGGTAGGATTAAAAACAGTAAAATCTTTTTCTGTATACATTGTGGTACGTTTTGGCACTACAAGTTTATTGTTTTCATCATAATATGAATTATCCCAATCCCAATATAAACTACCGCAACCAATTGCTTGATTGCTAGGATCTTCTTTTACTCCATTAATACAGATTTGTCCATGATGCCAATTTATTAAATTATTTTTTATTAAATTGTTTAAAGCATTTTCTAAATCGTATTCTGGGTAATGTAGTTTTGTAAAATACTTCATAAATTTATTTATTATACCGCCATTGGCGCTTTAATACTTGGCATTGGATCGTAGCCTATTAGTTTATAATCTGAGGTTCTTGTGTTTAGTAATGTTTCTAAATCGCAGAAAGGAGGCATGAACAAGTAAGGAAGTTTACGTTCATCTCTTGTTAGTTGCTCTTGTACTTGTTCTAAGTGATTCATATAAATGTGACAGTCGCCTCCAGTCCAAACAAACTCGCCAACTTCCAGATCACAGATGTGTGCTAGCATATGTGTCAGTAGACTATAACTTGCAATGTTAAATGGAACACCTAAAAACATATCGGCACTACGTTGATACAGTTGACAATTTAGTTTACCATTCATTACTCTAAACTGTGCCATAGTATGGCAGGGAGGAAGTGCCATTTGTTCAATTTGTAATGGATTCCATGCACTTAATATAATGCGTCTACTGTCTGGATTATTTTTAATTTCACTAATAATATTAGTGATTTGATCACACTTTGGATGCTCTCCATTAAAGTTACGCCATTGTGCACCGTAAACAGGACCTAAGTGTTTTGTTAGTGTAGTATTAATATAACCTAAGTCTACACCTTGCTTGTCGGCATTAGCAGTCCAAATAGTTGCTTTGTCTACTAGTTCGCTGCGTGACTCTCCGTATGTAAGTTCAGCTAGTCTACGCTCATCTGTACTGCCTTCTAAGAACCATAACAGTTCTCCTACTACACTCTTCCATGCAAGACGTTTTGTAGTAACCGCAGGAAATCCGTCTTGTAAATTAAAGCGCATTTGGTATCCAAACACGCTCTTTGTACCTACTCCGGTACGATCAGTAACTTCTTCTCCATTATTGAATATATGTTGTAACGCATCTAAATACTGCTTCAAAGTGTACCCTCTTCTCTCATTTGTGCTCTTATTTTTGTAGCACTAATTTCATGAATTTTTTCACCTAAGTCGTGTTCTGTAAATGTATAACCTACTCCACGTCCGTAACTAATATCTACAATGTTAGGAACTTTCATGATAATGTAATGTTTATTGTGTGCGATATTTTCATCATATAATGCGTAAATAATGTTTTTTCTAACTTGATTAAATGTAAACGGGTTATCGTCTTGTACTGCAGTACGTCCGGCACCTGCATCTTCTCCTATAATACCGCCTACATCACGTACCATAATACAAACTTGTCCAGTGATTTCTAGTGCACGTTTAACTAATTCAGTATGACCGTCATGCCACGGTTGCCAGCGTCCTAATAATTGTACAGTTGGTTTTTGTGGATCAAACAGTTCCATTTTTATTTCTCTCCATCCAAATTTTTACTATTGGCATTAATACTTCGTGTGTATCATCGAACCATTCGCTAACATGATAATCGACATATGCTTCGTACGGACGTACAAACATTTTGTTTGTATCTTCAAAACGTCCTTCTTGAATAGTATCCATCCATATTGTAAAATCAGCATCAAATATTTTACGTGCTTCATCTGTAGGACATACAAAATCTGATACAGCAATTTTATTTGCAAGTACAACACCGTCTGCTAAATGACGCATACGTTCTGCTTGACGTTGTCGTCCGACAGGACTAAAGTCCCAGTCGTTATACTTTTCTCTGATGTTATCTGCATTTAAATGTACACCGTTTAATAGTTCTGCTAGTGGTTTTGCTAGTGTAGTTTTACCACTACCAGGTAATCCAAATATTAAAATTTTCATATTTGTCTCCACTTGTCGACCCATAAGTCTCCTTCACGTTCACTGCTAAACAGTTCATATGAAGTTTCGATAATTTCACGTGGCAAAAATGTATCACAGTCGTATGTTCCTGGAATACGACTTAACCATATTTCATCAATTATTGATAATAGACCATTAACAAGTTGTGCACCACCGATTACCCAAACGTCCTGTAGCTTGTTCATATTAACTAGCTCTGTTTTAGCAGTTTCAAACTTTACATAATGATACCCGCCGCCATTATAATCATCAGCACTGCTGGTTACAACTATGTTATTGCGATTAGGCAGTGGTTTATTAGGTAAGCTATCCCATGTAGACTTGCCCATTGCTACTACACTGCCTGTAGTATTTTGTTTAAACCATTTTAAATCTGCAGGATTATGAGGCCAAGGCAAATCGTTATCTTTACCTATACCCCAGTCATCATCACACGCTAGTATCGCTCGGATCATCTTTCTTTTTGTCCAATAAATTTGTTGTTAGTTTACTAATTTGGTCTTCGAGTTTATTATAGTCTATCATAATTTCAATATCACGAACTGGACTACCATAATCTTCGCCCAAGTCTTCTACTGCACTTAAAATAAACAATACAATGTTCGGCTCTTCAACTTCTTGTAAATCTTCGCCTTCGAATATTACTCGATCGCCGTTCTCTAGTACAAGAACGAGACGCTCAACAAATTCAAGGGGAACCTCGTCAATGTCAGCGTCTCTTAATATATTTTGAAAACTGCGATCTTTTTTATGTATCGGCATTGGCAGTAGCTTTTTTCTTACGTCCACGCTTTGGTTTCAATGACGGATCCATTTCATATGCTTCAGCTTGTAGTCTTTCTGCTTCTGCTAAAAATGTTTCAGCTTGCGATAACAATCCTTGTGCGATTGCTGAATCGTCTAATGCTTGTTCGCCAGTGTTTACTGCCTGATCAATTGTTTGCGTTGGATCTAATGTAGTCTGTGTACGTGGCGGCTGATCTGTGTCGTTTACCATTGTATTACGAATATCTTGCTCGCTCATGCCTGTACGTTGCTTACGAATTACTTCGTTAACTTCGCTTAGTGATACACCTGTGCTACGATTAGGTGTTAACGTAATATTAGTAGTTGGGTATTTTTTAATCCAACCACGTTTGTGCATCTCTTGTAACATTGGTGCACCATCGCTAAAGTAACTACGGTTAGCAATTTCAAAAAACTCACTTGCTTCTTGTCCTGCTGCAGACTCAACTACACGAACAACATCGTCGTGTGCATAGTCTGGTAGTCTGTCTGTTTCTACTACTAAACAATGATCTTTGTCTTGAACATTGCCACGTTCGTCGTAGATTTCACGGAACACTACAACACATTTAATACCTGTGTTAGTTACTTGTCCGATGTGTTTTAAATTTGCCATTATAAGCCTCCTTATGCTGTTTCTTCAGCTGCGGCGTCTTCTGTTTGATCTTTTTGTTGATCTTGTACACTTGTAATAAACGCTGTTAAGCGATTATATACAACACCTACTTGCGCAGCTTCGGCGGCACGGAAAGCACCACGTTGCATTGCTAAGTCGATAACTTGTGCAGCATTTTGCAAATCAGCTACACCTAAACTTGGTGCAACAGGTTGATCTGCTGCAGCCGCTGGTGCTTCTGTTGTTTCTTGTGCTTCTGTGTTTTGATTTTCTTCAGCCATATTATACTCCTATTGACTAATAATTATATACGTACTTATTTATCACTGTTGTCGATAGACATTTTATACGCTATAAGATTTGAATAAAATGTATCAAAATCAGTTGCTTCTTCAAACCAAAATTGATACAACTTTTTACCTAAACTTTTTATGTAATGAAAGCCAGTGCAGCCACTAAAGTCTAAACTGTCTAAATCTGGCTCTTCGTTGAATTCTACTACTAAGCGATTCTTCATCATTTTAGTTACTACTGCAACATCTATAATATGAAGATCATTGTCGCTTAGTGTCAACCCCTGTTTAACAATTTTCATAGATATTTATGCAGCCTTTCTTTCCTGCGATTCGTAGTATACGCTCTGTCCGAATGGTGCTTCAGGCTTTCGGTATTCATTTTTAATAAGGAATAATGTATCACAGTAGTCTGGATCTCCCCATTTACCCCACGGCTCACCATCTGTAAACATAATAAATTGATCAGGTTCGATACCTTCTTGTTCCATAAATGTCCAGTTAGGCATAAAGTCAGTGCCACCACCGCCTGTCATTTCGAACTCTGTAATTGAACGTCCATCTTCGTGTGTAAACTCATCGTAGCCGCTAACTTCTGTGTCAAAGCACCAGATACGAATTTTATATGATTCGAACTGATCCATAATGCCTTGTACTTCACTTAAGAAGTCTTTGGAATCATCATAACTAATACTACCACTTACGTCTAATGCAATAGCAATATCAATCATCTGATCTTTTAGCATACCTGGAAGCACTACATTACTAAACTGACTTTTGCGATTAGGACGCATAAATGTAAAGTCTGATGTTAAGTTACTTTCAAGTGACACACGGATCATCTGACGCCAGTCCATTTTAGGCTCTGTTAGTTCGCCAATCATACGCTTAATATCTCCAGGAATATTACCAGCACCTGCACTTTGTGCGGCTTGTATAATTGCGTTCTTCATTTCGTCTGCGATAGCTTTAGCATCATCTTTTGAAATTTTAGGAGCCTTACCTTTGCCTTCACTTTGAGAACTGCCTTCTTGGTCACCATCTTCATCGCCTATCTCTAAATGGACGTCTAATGTTTGTTGCGGTGCTGCACCAGACTGTTTAAGTTCTTCGTAAATTGTTTCAGCAGTCCAGTCGTCTGAGTCATACTTTGCATCGTATAGAGGTTTAACTGTAGTAATAAGACGACCGATTTTTTCACGTACTAACATACCGTTAATTTTATAGTCGCCTGCCATATTCCATAGTTTACCTTCTCGGTCACCTCTGCGTAGGAAGTGTTCGTATATGCAGTGTCCAACTTCGTGTGCAACCAAGAACACAGTCTCGTCTATGTCTAGTGACATTACAAATTCTTCGTTATAGTAAAAGTTGCGTCCGTCTACTGCGGCAGTAGGCAACCAATCTTCTTCTACTTTAACTAGTTTTAAACGACATGCTACTTGCCCGAAGAACGGTTGCTTAAACAACATTTTTACACGAGCTGCTACTAATTTGTCGTATGCGTTATTGAACTGTTGCATATAATATACTCCTGGAATTTCTATTACAGTATTATAATAAACGAAGTAAGATGTATTGTCAACCACTAATGTTAATTAATTTAAATAAAATCATCTCGTCATATGATTCAAAACTAACATATGCTTGGGTACCTTCTACAACCTTTTTAGGCGGTAGCCAATCGTCGTGCCATGCCATTTGTGAAATTCGTTTTGCTTCTTCACTTTGCCAAAAGTGCCATCCCCAACGGTGTTTACAGTTAGCATTACACCATTCTATGTACTTACTTGAGACACCGTGACTGTTTAAATCTACAACGTGTTTAAACTTTTTCATGTATCCACAATGTGGGTTAGTTACTTCTGTCAATAACAACTCCATACATATACTTATCATAAAGAAGTAGGGCCACTAGGACCCTACTTCACCCAGGAGTGACGTAATTAATATTACGCCATTTCAATCAGCGTACCGTACTTGGAAATAAATCCTTTCCAGTTGTTTAGCTGATTAAACTTAATCCGGATTTTGTACTTGCCTAGTGCAACTGTACACGCCATAACAACCATTTCCGCTTCAAAGTTGTTTTGAATAAACTCTAGGAAGTTGTCAAACTTACCATTGACATCTTTGTTGTTGTCATATGCTTCTTTAAGTTCGTAGCATAGTGCAGTAGTTAGCGAGTACTTTGCACTAATATTATCTGTTTGCAACTCCTTAACTTTACCGTCTAGGATGTCACTTGGGTTAGGTAACTGACTTGCAACTTGACGGTGTGTTTTAAACTTAAGAGCAGTACCTTCGCCGATACCTGCAGCAACCATATCGGTTACTTCTTCCTCTGTAAACCCGTCTGTGTTTTGAATTGTATCGGATACAAACTCCCATGAACGAGGTGTAGCAAACGAACGATCTGAACTTGTAGCGTCAAACTTGTACAAGTCCTCTTTGAACGTAGTTAGGTAACCAATTACATCTGGATGCTGATTGTGCAATACTGCCCAGTCAAACCAGTCCTCAAAGTCTACACGTACTTCGTAGTGTAGGAAGCGGTTTGCTAACGGCTTAGGCATACGATATGTAACACCTTTGTCTGTCTCACGGTTACCGGCTGCAGCGATAACAACGTTATCGGGCAAACGATATTTGCCAATTGCACGGTTAAGGATTAGCTGATATGCTGCAGCCTGTGTTGCAGGCGCTGCACCGTTAAGTTCATCTAGGAACAAAATAATGATATCGTATTCTGCAGCTTCTTCTTCGGAGGGAAGTTCGTCCGGAGCACTAAAGCTCATACGGTTTGTTTCCTGATTGTAGTAAGGATAACCTTTAAGGTCGGTTGGCTCCCAAAGAGACAGTCGGCAGTCGATTAGTAAGCAAGACTTGCCTTCTGCTTCGTATGATTCTTTGATACCCTTAAATGTATCTGACTTGCCGATGCCGGGAGGACCCCAAACCATAATTGGACGCTTGGTAGCAAAGTGATGCTTTGCATACTTTGTTAGCTCGGAAAGTTTAATTGTACGTGTTTGTAAATCCATGTTTAATACTCCTGGGTTGGTGTTTTACATGTATAGCTTATTATATGTTAAAGACAGTGTCAACTACTTTTTTTACTTTTCTGCAAAAAGAGGTGCCATTTTTTCGAATACAATGTTAAAAGCACTACACTCATAACACCACATGCTATAGAAATCGTCGTCGTCTGCATCTTCGGTAACACAATGCTCGTCCCATTTTTTGTTCATGTACTCAAGTCCAGAAAGCAAGCCGCCTTCTGTTAAACGAGAAAGTGTTGACTTTGCTTCGTCGAACGTCATCTCTACAACATGAAAATCTGGAATTCTAAACATCGTGTTCTCCTTCTTGTTACATATATAATATAGTGTAAGATGTCTTGGATGTCAATACCTAAATGCATCTTTTTTAAAAAAAATCATAATAAATATAAAAAAGAGGATCGCAGTATGGCATTGCAAAGTAGCGGATCAATAAGTCTTGCTAATATTCAAAATGAATTTGGAGATTCTAGTCCAACTAGTATATCCGAATATTACAAAGGCGGATCTAACGTATCTAGTTTAGCAACTGATCCTAATACTATTCCTTCGTCTGGCACAATAAGTTTTTCAGATTTTTATGGTGCTGAAGAATATGTACCACCTGCTGTTATTAATTCGTTTACTGCTTCACCTTCTAGTATTATCGAAGGTGATTCCTCTACACTATCGTGGTCAATTAGTAATGCAACAAGTGCTTTTATTAGTAACGTTGGATCGGTAAATTCATCAAGCGGTAGTACATCGGTAAGTCCTACTAGTAGCACATCGTATACGTTGTCAGCATCAAGTTCAGGCGGCTCCGATAATGCAACTGTATCTATATCTGTAGCTCCGCCTCCCCAAACTATTTCAGTGACTGGTAATCAGTCTGGCGGTACGTCGACAAGTTCACTTGGTCTATCAAGCGGTGATACATTAATTATTAATAGTGGTGTTTGGATATATTCTGATAGCACTAGTACTGCAGCTTTAACTGTTAATACATCAAATTTAACTATTATCAATAACGGTAATATTATTGGTAAAGGCGGTGACGGCGGCTCTCCTGGCAGTCCTGGCGGTGCAGGCGGCCCTGCTATTAGTGTGTCTGCATCTGGTGTATCTATTACTAATAATTCTTTCATCGCTGGAGGCGGTGGCGGAGGTGGCGGTGGCAAAAAATGGCCAAGTCCAGGAGCCGGCGGTGGCGGAGGCGGCGGCGCAGGCGGCGGTAATGGCGGCAGTTCTGCAAATGGAACCGCAGGCGGCACAGGCGGTGGTATAAATCAATCAGGTGGAAACGGTACACTTGGCCCAGGTAATCCAGCTTGGAACGATCCAGATGGTGGCCAAGGCGGCGGAGCCGGAGGTGGCGGTGGCCAAGGTTGGGGTTCTGATCAGTCTGGTTCCGGCGGCGGCGGAGGACGTATACTTCCTGGCACTGGTGGTGCACCTGGTTTGCGAGATGTTGGTACCGCTGGCGGTGGTGCAGGCGGATCAGGCGGTTCTGTGGGCGGCGAAGGTGTGCTTGATATTCACCATAGTAGTATATCAGGCGGCGGTGGAGGCGGAGGCGGCTGGGGTGCTGCTGGAGGCGGCGCAGATGGGGGTTCAACTGGCGGTGCTGGTGGTGCTGCTATAACTGGCTCATCTGTTTCATTAACAAATAACGGTACAATTTACGGATCAACATAATTTAACCTTTTCAAGATATCTTACCCTGCGTTAATTTAACGCAGATTTAGATAAGTACTATTACGGGTAAAATAAAATCCGTAGCCAACAAAAGGAAGGGAGATATATCATGGATATGTTGAACAAAGTAAAAGCATGGGCAGCAGGACTTGCAGATGTAGGTCTTTCAATTGCAGCACTTATGATCGTAGTAGAAGTACTAGGCATGGGCGCAATTCCATTCTTTCCAGAGACTAGTGTAGTTGCTAACGTAGCAGGTATGCTGTCAACACTTGGCGCAGAAGGCCTAATGGGCTTGATTGCGATCTGGGTACTTTGGGGTATCTGGAACCGTAAGTAACGGCCTTGAAGGCTGAAAGATCATAACAATGAAAATTCAGCCTCCCTCTTCTTTCATATTTTCTTCCATATGTTCAACCCATGCAGTTAAGTCATGTCCGTACAATTTGTATAACATACGATCTTCACTTCCATACAATACTAACTCACGTCTACTAATGTAATAAGGATATTTGTTGTATCTATCCAACAATATACGCAGATGTGCATTGAACTTAGGCTCTACATTAAGCATAAAGTGTTCACTTTCAAAGCCCATGTCATTCAAAACAGCGACCCCAAACTTTGTTAAGTTGAGGCCTTTGCCATTTCTATAATTTTTAAAGATATTTCTCAGAGACATTCGGTCACCGTATTCCATTGTTTTAGCATGTGCTAATACACTGTTATAAAAGTCCGGTGTCATCTTCTTTTATTACCTCACCTTGTGTGAGTTTAATTACTTCAAACTTATCAGTTTTATATAATTTGTTTAATCGTTCTGCTAAGTTAAATGCATGTCCGCTATTACTAAACGATACTTTTTTATACTTAGGGCCTGGATAATTTGATAAACTATTTAAACTACGTAAGTTAATAGGTTTACCGTCGTGAAATACTGCATATATTGCATCTGCATCTAATAACTGTTCACTACGGAATGTCTTGGGGTCTGTCCACTCCATTAAAATTTTTGGTTTAGGTCTAGCCATTTTCACTCTTTCTATACTGCTTTAATATATTTATTAAAGTAGTACAGAATTAAGTCGCTTTACCTTGTTTTACTGGTGCATTTGGATGCTTTTCAAGTATTTCTTTTATTGTATCTTCTTGTAGACAGTTTACACCCGCTATTGGCATCACTTCGCCATATTCTCTCATAAGTTGGCGTATATAACCTTGTTGATCTTCTGTGCTTCTAACACTATCTACACATTGCTGTCTTGTTTCAAATGTTGGATCTGTGAAAATATACACATCTCCTGTGACTGTGGCAAATATTACCACGATTAACCAATTCATCCTTTTTCTCCCTTGGGTTTTGTTATACTAAAAGGAGAAAAATCAGTACCTGCGTTTTGTATACAAATTGTACCGTCTGGGTATAGATTTGCTAATGTCCATGTGCCACTATCTTGATTTACAAAAAACATCATTCCGCCTGGGAATGATCTGCCATCTTGACTAAACGTCATACTAGTTCCGGTAAACAGTGCTTCTTCGTTCCATCTGGTCATTACCATTGACATAAATTTTTCACTTGGCCAACACTCGGCTCTAGTAAAAAAATATGTTCTATCAGTCTCTTGTGCAAACACACTAGTAGAAAGTAATACAACAAAACTAGTTATTAGATATTTCATTTTCTTGCCCTTTACGCTTCATAGCCAAATTCATATCCGACTCGTTCTTAAACGGTCCGGAATATGTATACTTTTGTAGCGTATCTGCTCTAGGACAAAAACTTGGTCTCCAACCCATCGGAAATAGCAAACAATAGTAGCCGGCCGCAAAATATACGCTAGAACTGGCTGTTTTCTTATAGATAGGCACATTATCTAGTAGGTCGATATCGTGCGCTTGCTCAGTGTTAGCGGGATAGCCGTAAACAGTTTCGTTTATAAAAGTCTTTGACTTTTTAGTTTCGATTTTAAAATCGTCTAAATTCTCATATGTTGTTTCTGAGTTATTATAGCTATTATATAATATATATTTATCGTTTACAGCTTTAAGTGTACCAATCTTGCTACCGTTGGCTTCAACTATCCAAAACTTATCTTCTAATACTGGTTTTGCTTTATATTTCATGTAACCACATAAGTTTATAGGTTATGTGCTGTTCTCTTGTAAAGTCTGCTATTATAGTAACTGCCAATGAACCATCTGCCCAACTATCATTAACTTCAGTTGTTAATGCTTTACAATTTTCACTAACCCACTTTCCTTTGCCTGATTTAATCCAAGTGTCAACTACGTCTTCTACTTCAAAGTTTGTCGTTAATATGCCATGCGGTATTGTTGCACGGCATACTTTAATAAGCGGCATTCAAATACTCTGCATGAGCTTCTGCTTGTGCACTTACACGTTGTAAATCGTGTTTACCACAAAACTTCATAAAATGAATACCAACGCCGCTTACAGGAACTCGCTGTACTTGATTAACAATAGTTTCATCTAGTACTGTTTTAATCTCTGCAGGTTGTGCTGTAAGATCGATTAGTTCACGATTACGTTGATAATCATCTAGTACACGGTGCTCAACACCTTCGTGATCTACCCATTTTTGCAACATAAAGTTATTCCAATTAAAGCCTTTATCATTTTTGTCTTCAAATGCTTCTAGTAGTCCAACTTTATTTTTAGTACCTTTCTTACGTGCACCAGGATATGCACTAAAGATATTATCACTTGTATCGCCACGTATACACTTTTCAAATAGTAACCATTCAGGATCGCCTACAACTTTGTGTTCTTTAGTTTTCTTATCTACAACAGGCTTGCCTTTATCATCGTATACACCATCTAAACGAATATGTTGATTAGTAATACCGTTATACTGACTTACATTGTTAGCAAGCAACTGATAAAAGTCACTGTCGCTACTGATAATAACGTGTTCATCATTAGGATGATTCTGAATAAAACGTGCAATAAAGTCGTCTGCTTCACACACAGGATGTTGAAGTACAGTACAGTTAGTACGCTTTTCCATAAACGATTTTAGTTCATCAAATGCTTCAAAGTACTTTTGATCTTCTTCTTGTTCACGTGGACTTAGTGCGTCACGTGCTTCTTTACGATTACGCTTGTAAGGCTCGTAGTGATCTTTACGCCAGCTACGTCCTTCAAAACAAAACACAACATGACTGCCGTTAAAGTCTCTCCATGCTTTATTAATAGCACTAAACATAATATGATATGCCATACCGATTTTAGTTTCAATGTCATCGCCTCGTACTACGTGACGTGCACGATAAAACATATTAAGACTATCTACTAAGATATAAGTCATTTGTCATCCTTGAGTAATTTTGTTTCCATGTTCTCTTTTACATCTAGTATACTATCTGATTTAATCATGTCAATGATTATATTGTTGACATCAATATCACGTTGAAGCCAATACATTTTTTCTTTGAGTTTTTCTAATTCTGCTTGATAGAACTCTAGCTCTTTTTCTTTACGAACTTTTTGTTCTATAATGTCTGACAGTAATATTAACTTAGGTTGTTCCATTTGCTATTTCCATCTGTTGCTAGTTGCATCAATTTTGCTGGTAAACTACATATCCAAATGTATGGCACCCAAAATAAAATATTATAAATTATAATTTCTGTCATTCTTTCATCTGCCTTTTCTTATGGACCATTTCCCAATACTGATCATTGTCCATTGGTTCTCTTTTTGCATCTTCTGCTTCTTTGCGTTTACGTTCTTTCATTGCTTGTCTAATTCCCCACCAGAACCATATTTTCCAAAATATTGGTGCAAGTGTATCACTGTGTAGAATGTAGTTACGTATTTTATCCATATTCTATATTATCTCACTGGCCAACCATTAAACCATGTAATTAATGCATAGCGAGTGCCTTTAGTAACAGGATGCACTTTGTGTAGATACCAACTTGGAAAAAATATTACAGTTCCTTTTGTTGGCTTTATGAGCCCTCTCTCAGCAGGAACAGTGCTCGGATGAAATTCAAATTCTCCACCTTCAAAATCTTCATTGAGCCATGCAACAAATGAAATTTTTCTAGTTTTTCCGTGTAAAAATTCATTTCCGGGATAGTTCAAAGGCTGAACACCATTTCCATCCATATGGAATTTATAATGGCCACCATCTTCGTATTTGCCAAGAGTAAATGATTCTGCAGCCGATATTTCAAAATTCCATCCTGCATTTTGATTTGCCATTTCCATCAATGACCAAAATGTATCGTATAGCCATTGCTCGTTACTCCATGCCAACTCTGTCTTTCTAATTTCATGATTTGACTCTACTGCAACTGCAGCATCTAGCCATTCAGCATTATCTCCTATACCCATAATACGTTCGATTGTATTGTCATCTAGTATGTTTGGGTATATCCAATAATCGGCTCTTCTTAAATCTTCCATTTTTTTATCCTTTAAAACGGTAAATCAATTTCTGCATTTACCACGTTGTCCCATCTAAAACTACGCCATCCTTTTGCGTTGACATCCCATACAACACAAACATCTTCATTTATAGCACGAACCTTTTTTTGTGTCAATGGATCCTCTTTAGTTGCTTTTGGTACAACACTTTCATTAAGAGTACAAATCATTTTGCGATAGTCGCCGTTTACTTTTGTAAACTCTACAATAACATCGCCGTTGCGAAGTGCATTTAAAATTTCATTACGGTCTTTCATTGGTCTGCATACTCTCCCATTGCTATCTTAAATTGTAATGCTTCGCCACTACATTCAAAGTGAAACGTATGTTCGTATTGTCCGGTCCAAGTTGTTACACTCCACTGGTGTTGTTTTAATCTTTTCCTACAATAAACTTTTCCACGATCAACTACATCGCTATGCAGTCGTACAGTATAACCAGGCTTCCAACGTTGCTTGTATTCAAATATTTCTGCTGGTGTCATTTTACGTGCTTTATGTTTGAAGTTGCTTTTTGACTACCACAAGTTTTACAATATGAAATAGTAATTCTATATTCATGTCCTTCTGGTGTAGTTGCTTCTGTTAAAAAATATGCAGGACGAGGATCACCGCAGCATCCACTAATCGTTGTCAAACCATACCTCCAGTCTGCCTTTGTGAACTGTTAATCTTACTAAACGATCTACGCTTACTAATGGTCGTCTTGTATAATCACGACCGCCATCAATCCAAACAGACTCGTCATCACTAACTCGATAATCATATCTGCTTCTACTAAAGATAATATCTCCATTGTCTGCAATGATACCTGCAAATTCCTGATCCTCTATAAAACTTCCATCTGTTACTAATAATTGTTGTGTTTCATAATCCAAGTACATAGCAAAATATCTACTATTACTGTCGGGATGTGGTTTAGAACTATAAAATACTGCACACGAATGATTATCGAATTCGCTATCAACTACATACTGTGCATCGTAGTGCTTGCAAATTTTTTCTAGATGTTCATAGCAGAACAATGTTGGATCGTTACATAGTCTCATAGCAGTCCAGTCTGGTGCTCCTAATTTTTGTATAGTGTACACATTTGGATTATATGTCGTCATCGCCTTGTGCTTCAAGTGCTACACTGCGACATAAGTCGTTAAACCATAAGTCTACAATTGCTTCTGGTGTTTCACCTGCATAGCCTGCTTCACCTAATAGTCCAACAAAGTCGTCGTTCCAATCTAATTCAAAGTATCCACGTTGTGGGTTGTCTTTGTCAAAATGTACTTCAATTACTTTGACCCATGGACCTAGTGCATTTTCTTTTGTTTCTTCTTCTTTAGCATACACATCTTTTCCTGTATGCTTAAAGATAAGTCGTCTAAACCATTCGCTCATTAGTACTCTACCGTTTGTACAACATTTTTTAATGTGTATTCTTCATCTCGTCTGTTGCGTCCTAAATCATAACTAACATTGGATCGTTGCAATAGTTTATCTAATCTATTTAAGCGATCGATTGTTTCTTTAAGTTCTTCAACTAATTTTTCTGTACGTGGTTCTTTCATTACCAACCAATCCTTTCCCAAGGAACATCTTTGTTTCCAAAGTGCCCATATGTACAGTTACTACTATACTGTGTAAAGTTAAATAAGTCAAATCTATCAATAATACCTTTTGGTGTTAAGTTAATATTGTTCTCGATAAACTTTTGAATACTGCGATTATGTCCATTTGAATCAACATATATACTTGTCGGCTCTTTAACACCTATAGCATATGATAACTGAATCTGACACCAATCTGCCATATCGTCTGCTACTACGTTTTTAGCAAGCCACCTAGCCATATAGGCAGCACTGCGATCTACCTTTGTTGGATCTTTACCACTAAAAGCACCGCCACCATGAGGAGCAAATCCGCCGTAAGTATCCACGATAATTTTACGTCCAGTAACGCCAGCATCACCGTCAGGCCCACCAATAACAAAGTTACCGGTAGGATTAATATGCCATACAGTTTTATCATCTATTAAATCTCCTAGTACATCTCCTACAGCACTGCGGATAGGCATCTTTACACTTTCACCAAAACCTTCACGATGCTGTTGGCTTACAACTACTTGATCAATGCGCTTTACACGCCCGCCTTCGTATTCAACACTTACTTGTGATTTAGCGTCTGGACCTAAGTATTCGTAACCGTCCTTACGCATATCACGCAAACGTTTTAGTATTTCATGCGAGTAGTAAATTGGTGCTGGCATATATGCTTCGTTGTCATTACATGCATAGCCAAACATAATACCTTGATCGCCTGCTCCAAAATCATCTGTACCTAGTGCAATGTCTCCGCTTTGAGCATGAATTTCATTATAGATATTTAAATTATCCCAATGAAATCCTTCTTGCTCGTAGCCAATTTCTTTGACTTTATTGCGTACAATTTCTTTAACTTCGTCTTTGCTTACATTAAAGTTTTTTACTTCGCCTGCCAATGTTACATGATTGGTAGTTACAAGTGTTTCAACAGCAACACGAGTTGTTTCATCTCCTGCTGCTAAACCAGCATCGACAAGTGCATCTGAGATTTGGTCTGCTACTTTGTCTGGGTGTCCATCGCTAACACTTTCGCTAGTAAAAATATAGTTGTTCATAAATGTTTCCTTATCTTTTCGTATTGCTCTTCGGTGTGTATTCCTTTACTATATTTGGCAACCTCTTTAAGTTCCCCAGGCATTTCCGAATAAGCTGATGTGGAGTCTAGGCGAGAACCTCCACCCTCGTTCCATACAGAGGTTCGCCACCTCTTGTACGTTGAGTGTGTATTCTTCACTACGCCCTCCAAGCGGCATGAGGTATACAGGTACGTCCACGCCTGCTTCACGATAGGTATCGACAGCTCTACTAACTTCGTCAACATCGTCTTGATCAGCAACAACAAACTTAAAGTACATATCAGCGCCATCCACAAGGGAATACTCACGAGCAACATCAGACTTGATAGCATCACTCCAAGACTCGCCTGAAACTGAGAGTTTTGGGGAACACGAAAAAGTAACTTTAATTCTGTCATTGTTGTTGAGATAATTGTAGAAGTCGTTGTGTAACTGTTGTGTAGTGTTTGTTTCAATTGTGACATTTTTTAAATCCTGCATACCTGGGTGTTCAAATAACTCGACATATAAACGCTGCCAAGCAAGTAATGGCTCGCCGCCTGTAAGAATTAAGTGTACGTCCTGGCCGTTATCCATAGTCCATTTGCCTTCCGGCAACAAACTAAGCAAGTGTTCTACAACTTCGTCGACTGTTGCAAGTCGATTAAAGTCTTTAAACTCTGGATAAATGCTTGCATATGTATCACAACCAGTGTGTACAATAGGCAAGTCTTCAAACTTTTCTGTTTTTTCTACAATACCATCATCTAGCAATGCTTTTACTTCTGCATTGTAACGATTGCCTTCTGCATGTTGTTTCCAGCGATCACCTACACTTTTATCAACACCAAAGTTCATACAACGAAAGTTACAACCAAAAGTACGTAGAAATACACTTGGTACTCCTACGTATTTACCCTCGCCTTGTACACTATAAAATGCTTCGCTATATCTAAGTTTCATCTTCTTCTTTCTTTGTTATTTGCCATGCACCAGGAGTTATTTCTTCCCAGAGCAGTGTGTCTCCATCATCCCAACCAACTTGGTTGAGCATTTCTGGAGGCAGTTCAACATACAATTCTTTGTCTTTACCGTTTTCTTGTACAGTAACGACCCAGTTATTATCTCTTAGTTTACGATATGGTTCTTTAGTTGTCAACTGTTTCTTCCTCTGCACGTGCACGTTTTTCTGCTAATTCGTCTTCGTAGTATTCCCATGCTTCGTCCCAATAATCATCACCTTCGTGCATATGACTATCTTCCCAACGTTTATTAAACCATGCTACTTGTGCATAATAACCCTTTCCACGACTATCAACAAAATCATAATCTTGTTCGATTTCTTCTTTGTTATACCATAAACGTTCAATCATTTCGCCGTGATCTGTTTCTACACCAGACACCGCAACCAAGTTAGGATCAAATTCTTCTCCGTCTTTGAGTTCTACAATCCAGCCGCCGAACTCTCCTTTTTCTGCACTATAAAACATTAGCACAGGAACACTATTATCCTCTTCTTCTTCATCTTGTGGCTCTTCTTGTGTATAGCATTCACGACTGTATAATTGATGTGGATCGAAATCAATACGTTTGTCCCAATCAATTTCGTTATCTTCGTCTAGTTCGAACGCCATTAATTCAAGTCCGTTACTAGCTGTTTGGTGATGAATGTCGTCAATCTCGTACCAACTGTTATAGTACTCCATATCCTCTAAAATGTCAGGACTGTCTGGATCGATGTCTTCGCCGTCTTGCCAATCTTCTAGTGCTTGCAAATGATTAATAAGTTCATCTTCGTCACGTCCTTGCCAGTATGTAACAAACTCTGGTGTTACTGTACCAATAGTCATTTCGCCGCCGTAGTTGCTACCACGAATATAAATTTTCTTACCCATTTTCTTTCTCCCATAGTACTGTGTCCATGTGACTAATTAAGTTACTGAATCCGATTTGCATTACACTATAATCGTGTAGTTCTTCTCTGTATGCTTCAATTTCTGCTAGTTGGTCACCATCTAGTTCTTCTACATTATCGATACCGTAGTGTTCACACACATATTCATAAACATCGTCTGTAATATTACGTTCGTGGTTTTCTTCCCACTTGTGTATTCTATTCCATTCAAAACTCATTTTGACTTTCCTCTTTTGCCAACTTTAAATGTATATTCAATATCTTCAGGATCGGTTTTTTCGCCTGCTTCGCATACAGTTACTTTATTCTTTTTTAACCATTCATCTATAGCTTTGTTTTCTTGATCTGATAGTTGTGGTCTACTCATCGCTATTCCTATGTTGTATGCAAATTGCTTTTTCGTTATTTTCAAATGTTGCTTCTAAAACTGCACGTTCGATTGAACAACGGTTACCGTCTTGATATAACTCGTAGTGTGTAAGACGGACTTCATCACTACCATAAACTGTGCTTAGTACTACTAGTATCCACATTGTGCTATCCTTGTACTGCTATATGCTGTGCTTCACGTTCGGCTGTTTCAACAATTTTAGCAAGTTCGTTTAGACGATCTGCTACTTCTCTAAAGTAACTGTTTCCGGTTGCACGAGCTTTATCATGTAACCACATTACCATTTGACTGTCTTTTTCATTTATCATTTATCATACTCCCAAGGAAAAACAATCCAAGGATCGCCTTCGCTAGTATCCACTGTTTTCCAATTATAATTTACACCGTCAAAAATTGTATGTGTTTTTTCACACATTGTAGCAAAGCGAACGTTTTGTCCCCATACAGTGTCCCAATTTGGATGAGCAGGTAAGCAGTTCTTTTGCCAATCATCTTTAATCCAGTTAAAGGTAGCACCAGTATCGTTGATATCATCTACAATGAGTATATTCTTTTTCTTAGCAGGATCGCTTGTAGCTTTACTCCAAACATCATCTCTACCAATCTCGGATACATAACCAAATGCATCTTCTGCCATCCAACAATTTGATTCAGGACCATTGCCGCTACCGTCACGTAATCTAACATCTAGTGTATACATGTTAGCATCTATCAAATGACTAATACGCAGTGCTAATGGCAAGCCACCTCTGTTAAGTCCTACAATATAATCTGGACGCCACGCATCATTATACATTTGTAACACAATGTCTGTGGCAGCATCATGCAAATCATTGTATGTGTAATATTGTTTGTTCATTTCATACTTTCTATTGCTAGTTTTGCAGTTAGCATAACATTTTTATTTTTGAAAGTCAACACCAAATACTGCTCAAATGAACTAGAAGCGGTTTCTCCTGTTCCATACTCAAAACTTTTCCAAGTAAAATCTTTTCCATATTCTAGTCCGAGTTGTCCTAGTATATTGCTTACACGTGCAAGTGCATCGACAGGTGTATATCCTGCATTAAGAGCACCGCCCCCACCAGATAAATGATTGGGGCGGTTACTCAATTTGTTAACTGAAATTTCCAGTTTATTGTTCACGCAGTTTACCACTAATTGCTTTGAGTAATAAACCGTATGCTGGAAGGAATACAATTAGACCTACTACAATTTTTAGTACTGTTTGTGATCCTGCAATCTCCATCCAATGTGCAGCCATATATTCATCTGCGCTGTTGTGGAAAGCAACTGCAAAGAATGTGTAACTGTCAATTACGTTTGCAACAACAGTTGATAGTGCAGGTGCAGCCCACCATGCTTTGTAGTTTTCACGTATCCATTGGAACACGTAAACATCAAGCATTGCTCCAACTGCGTATGCAGTAGCACTTGCAAAACCAATACGTAGTGCAACACTCATTGGTGCGCCTTCTAGCATTACTACTAAAATGCTACCAATAATTGCTAGTGGATATGCATATGCAATTGTTGATCTTGCAGTTTCTTTACCAAGAAGTCTTACTGTAAGATCAGTAGCAACAATAACAATTGGGAACGTAAACGCTGCCCATGTTAATTTAACACCAAAGATTTCTACTGGAATCCCTACTAGTGCGTTTGAAATAGTAATAACAATAACATGCAATAATGCAAGTTTCATTACTAAACTTTTATTTGTCATAATTTTCTCCTTCAACGTGGCGCAAATTCTTGTTGTAGTTTAATGTTGTCAAAGAATTCTTTCTTTGTTCCCATGTCTTTATTAAATGCGCCGTGCAGCACACTAGTTTGTGTTAAACTAGAATGTGCCATAATGCCTCTGTTTTCACAACAGCCGTGTGTAGCTTGTACGTATACGCCTACGTCTCCGCTACCTGTAGCTTTCATGATTTCTTTAGCAATATCGTTAGCAAGTTCTTCTTGTAGTGTTCCACGTCTAGCACACCATTGTGCCAAACGAGTGTACTTGCTAAGTCCAATCAGTTTTTGTGCAGCAATAATACCGATGTATGCTACACCAGTTACTGGTTGGTGATGATGCGAACACATACTACGTAGTTCGCTTCTAACAACTAGCATGCCTTCATAACGATCATTGCTGTCATTAGGGAAACTAGTTGCACTAGGGCGAGGATCATATCGTCCGCCCATAATCTCATTAATATACATTTTAGCAAGTCTGCGTCCGGTATCCATACTGTTTGGATCGTTGTGTCTATCGATTACCAAACTGTCTAGTACACTTTCGAACTTGCCTGTAAGTTCTTCGATAAGTTCTTCCTTATCACCATTTTGCATAACTTCGCTAATGTTATCACCTGCCCAATAGCGGATGCCTGCATCATCGAGTCGTGCTTTTAATTGTTCGCTTTTTGCCATTATATTCTCCTAGTTATACACGGCGAGACGTGTTATATTCAATATACTTTTATGCAAAGTATTTGTCAAGCATTTCAAGGACATCGTCATACTTTGCAATTTCCATAATTTCCATTTCCATTGCTTCAATAATGTCCGGGTGTTCACCAATTCCTGTAGTATTATTTAGGTAAACTTCTACATTTGCCTTATGTTTATCTACGTGTCCTTTAGCATGACTACGTAGTGCTTCTAATAGAATCTCACGCATTTACTATTTCCTTTCCTTCAATTTTATCATATAATTTACTGCCACTAAAAAATTTGTTATGCAATTCTGCTGCATTACTATTTAGGTAATTACTATAGTTTTTATGATTTTGCATATACTTACGAATACGCTCTATAACTTTACCTTTATGTTTTTGATAACTATCCCATGACTCTGTCCATTCACTTGGATATCTAAATTCCTCATCATACATTTCTGTATAACTTAAACGATCTGGAACCATCGGAATAGCACCTACTAACATACCTTCAAATGCACTAATACCTAGTGTTTCTTGCAGGTTAGCACTAAACACAATCTTAGCTTCTCCTAGTATATTATGATATTCATTTTTAGTTAGTTGTTTTTCCTGACAAACAATAAACTCGTATTCAGTAAGTTCTTTTTTTAGATCATTAAAAATTTCTAACTGTTTCTCAGGAGCAAGCCTGTGTGGAAATACAATAGTGTCACGTTTTTCCATATTTTTATATGGAAGCATTGTATCACGTAAGTATTCCATTGGCCATCCTACAATACTAACGTTGTCTTGTTCCATAAACCATTCTGCAGGTTCGAGACCAAACATTGTTTTAAACTCTAGCAAATTCTCTGCAAATATTTTAGCATGAAACTCTGTAGCAAAGAAGTTGTCATCAAATACATGAAACATACTTTTCTCTGCATAACGTACCCAAGGTTTATTACCTATAAGTCTTCCTAAAAAATCTTGAGGATCATAGCTACCAGCATGCCACATACCACCAATAGTGATTTGAACACCTAATAGCTCTGCCATATACTTGAGTTGGATAACTGTAGGATTCCAAGCATCTGTGTATAAGAAATAGTCTCCGTCTTTAATTTCTCCGTTGCAAAACATTTCGCCTATTGTTTCAAGTTGTTTAGACTTGTAAACATTAGTACCGCCGAAATTAAGAAAAGCGCCAGGTGTAGTAGCTTGCGGAGTTTCACCTCCGCTAATAACTACTACATTATCTGTACGCTTTTGTAGTTGCTTAGGTAGATAATCTTTCCACTGTTTAGTATATCGAGTATCTACTGCTTCGATGTCAACTATATATACAGTCATTAAGCTGCCTTAGGTTGATACACACCTACGTGAATTTTAAGTTTCTTAGGGCTACGTTCAGCACTAAGTTTTACACTTACATCGTAAGTAATTGCAGTGTCACGAATCATTCCTTGAATGTCGTAACTTTGAATTAAATTAGCATATTTAAGATCACTTAAATATAAGTTAAACAAACGACGAACAGTTTCTTCACTGCCTCGATTTGTCGCTAGTACACCGTCATATGGTTCGATAATCTTAATAAGATCCCACTTAACGTCATTTACACTTACACGCCCTTGACGAACGTCACGAATATCAGTTGCTACATTATTCATAGCTGCATGTTGCTCCGTTTTCATTATCCTCGCTTACAGTAATTGTCATTTTGCGATTAGGATATTTGTTGTTAATTGCTTCTGCAAGATCATCACAAATCATCTCACAGGATTTAAAGTCAAGTTGCAGAGTATTTTCTGCATAAAGTTTTTCTAACCAGCGTTTAAACTGGATAAATTCAATGTCTCGATCGTCGTGGAATACTTCAATCTCAACTTTAAAATGAAACATATGACGATGAACATAACCTAAGAAACTTACGTCATACTCGTCACCAGTTGCAAGATTGGGATCATCTATTGCTGCAGGATACTTGTGTAACCCTTCTTTTTGAAAGGTGACCCAAATATTTGTTTTTGTTTTATTCATTTTGTTATCTTCCTCACGCATACGCCGAAGCATATATTCGTAATAACGTTCTTGCATTATTTGTCTTCAGTATCAGTATCAATAACTGATAGTTTTTTCTCAACTCTCTGCATGATTTGCATCATTTCCCATAACTTCCAATCCATTGTTTTTGCAAGTTCATAAAACGATTCCATAGATGCTTCTTCAGTTTTTTCTTCTACAGGTTCGTCAATAACACGAATTTTCTTAACCATTTTTTATTTCCTTTTTAACGGTTTCAATTTGTTCTTTTAGTTTAAGTTTTTGCTTCTTAAGACTTTTTATACTTAATTCAGCATTAGTATGTTTATACAACTGTTCTATTTCTTTGTCAAGTGTTCTGTGTTTCTTTTCCAAACTTTTTAACAGTTGTGTTTTTTCTCGGGGCATTTTCTACTCTTTCCCTTAGATCACTTGTACTGAATCTGTGATCTCTTTTATTAAAGTACAGTTCAATACCACGCTTACGACAAATTTCTTTGCCAGTAAAATCTTTTTCACGATATTCTTCGCCTAGTATACGCATATCGATGTGATACATTGTTAAAATATCAATCAGATCTTGTTCAGTTTCATATGGGACAATTTCATCTACATATTCTACTGCGCTCAGTTGTGCATAACGCTCAACTAAACTTTGCACAGGCTTATTTTTTTCACCTGGTCTATCAATAGTCGGATCGGTTTGGAGACCGACTATCAAATAATCGCAATGTTCTTTTGCTTCACGTAACATAATAATATGTCCTGCATGAAGCAAGTCAAATGTACTACATGTAAAGCCTACTTTAGTCAAACTACTGTATCTCCTACATATTCACGCCAGTCTGTGTAGACTTTGCGTTTTTGTAATTCATGTAAATTATGACACCAAACACCTGGATTACTATGTCCCCATGTTGTATCATCTAGTTTAAGTGTTGCATTATAATTGAACTGTTTAATGTATGGAAGTTTAACACTTATCATACTAATATAGTTATCATATTCGTCAAACCCACATTCAAGTACATTAGATGCATGTTCTACACCAAAGTCCAATGTACACCAGTAACCTTCTTTAAGTAAAGGTGTAATCATATTTACCCAAAGTTCATATTCTTCCCAATTGTTAGGATTAAAACTTTGACTTGTACCAAAGTACAAGTGTTTAATTTTATGTTCATCTGCTTTTTGTGCAATTTCTTTAGAATCTCGAACACCAACTACGAACAGTGTTTTTTCACCTTTCATGCAAGTGTTTTCAATTTCAGTACCAATAAAGTAAACTACGTCTTGGCGTTCGTCTGTATTTAATCCCATTTGATATAACCTCTGCTATAGCCTTCAGGTCGATTAACTGCATCTTCAAAGGCTTGTTTCCATTCATTATCACGATTATAACCTTTAGTCCAAATATTGTCAAGGTTTAATTTATTTGTTTCTTGCCATGTTACTGCTACATTCAATGCTTGTATAAAACTAACAGCACGTGGACTTGGAAAATGCATTGTTACATTATTCCATAACCAACTACTAAAATTTGTCATAACCATATCGGCTTTTTCGGCTGCCATAATTACAAGTCCGTTTGGTGCAACTTCTACTCTCATAAGTCTACTAGTATCACTTAAATCAATTACAACATCGTATTCAGTTGTATCAACGTCAGACATAAGCAAATCGCCCCAATAGTCTGCATTACTATGTCCTACTACAGTAATATCGTCGTACTCTAGTTTGACAATTTTCATTGTTTGATGTACAACACGAGCTAAAAACCCTGTACCTAATATAAGAACTTTGCCGCCTTCACGTCTGCGTAAGTCTTCTAAACTATTTAGAATTACATTAATACCACATGCAACAGGTTCTGCAATGTATTTAGGATCTAATTCAGGAACATTTACATAAGTGCCTTCTCGAGCAACATAGTAGTCTGCATATGCAGGCTCTCCACGTGTTGCAACATACTCTCCTGTTGCTGTGTTGATACCTAATCCTTCGTGTCCGTGCATATGTGCAGGTAACAGCTGGAAGTCACCTTGCATCATTGCAACATCACTGCGACACACTCCAGTCATAACTGCTTTGACTAGTATGTCGCCTTTATTTAATTCTGGGATTACGTAAGTAGTTTCATAAAATGCACCTTGCCCATCTGTAGCAAGAGCTCTTACAGTGTCGCCACATGTCGGTGTATCCATAGATCCATCTCCTTTTGATGTTTCCAAAAATTATCGTTTTTCCAATTATCAATTGCAGCGTTAATCATATTTTCATATGCACTTTCTGGACACAACGGACCTAGTTCAATCCGTTCGTCGTCAAAATAAATTGCAAAATCATCTGTTGTTTTACTTCTCCAATTAGAGTATATCTCAAAATTTTGATATGTCAATAAACAATAGTCATCTACATCATATACACCATTTTCAATTACATCACCATAGTCACTATCTGTTAGGTCATCTAATGTCCAGTTCTGTTTTAGAGATGTTTGTGTTCTAACTGAATGTTTCCAAGTTGGATATAGTAACTGATAGATGCTCAGTAAGTGTGGAGTTAAGTCTCTACTGACACCGCCATATGCTAGTTTTTTATTAGTAAACCAGCTACCCGGACGTGGTACTCTGTTACTGTTAACCCAACAAATTTTTATATTTTCTGCGGAACTTGCACGTTGTTTTAGTTCTTCTATCTCTGCGTCTGACCATCTGTGTTGATTATTTTTGGTCATCATAAATCTTGTTGTAGGATTATATGTGCAAAGTTTATTCCATTGATCTACATTCTTAACACCGGGCTTTTCTACAAACACAATGTCACTAACTTTAGCTGCAGCATTTGCTAAATCATAATGTGTTGTATTAGGAGTACAAATGTGTGCAGTAGCAAATGACTGATCTTCTGGAATTTCAATATAGTCGGCATCTTTGTTGTAAGGATCTACGTATACAATATCCCAACCTAAGCGTTCGTATATGCTACCATATACTGCTTTACCAAATCCCATGCCGACTATAAGTGTTTTCATTATACTGCCTCAAATAAACTGTTAAATTGTGCACTAGTATTAACAGTTTTCTTTCCTACTGCACCACGTGTACCAACAACCATCATCCAAAGTTTTTCATGGTCATCAATCATTTTAAGTGCTTTTTCTTTATCGTCAAGTTCAAAGATACGTGCAATTACGTCTTTAACTTCTGTACGATCAAAACGGTTATCAACTAACATACTAGGATAATCTCCTGCATCATATGCTCTGTTTGCAGCTTGTACGCTATTGATATGTGTATAAGTGTTATGATTCATCATAAGCATATAAGCAAAACTATCCCAAGATGTTTTAGTTTCTGTGCCCATTCTATTTGTATCGCCTGGCGCATAACAACAAATATCATTTACTTTTAGACCTTCACTTAGTGGTGTAGGCATCCACGTATGTCCGTACTGTGCACAATGTTGTGTTGCATAGTCATCATACGATGTAGTATTTGTTGCAAGTTGACGATCATCAAATGCATCTCCCATCATATAACTCCACTTGCCATTATGATCTAGTCTATGTCCTGTGTAGAACTGTCCATTTGCAGTACATAAAAACGGACTTGCACAGTCAAATGTGATAGTAAAGTTTTCGTTATGATTCTTACGTACACCACGTTGTATTGCTGTAAGCACAAGTGCCCATTCTAGTTTACTTGTGCCCAAGAAGTGCATTACATCATGATAACCTTTTTCTAGCAATCCATCAAAACGTAGTTCAACTACACGTTTTAGTGCTAAATGAATATCACACATGTTTTGTCCACCCATTGCCCAGCCGTTAAAGTGTGCATCTGGATATTTTTTAGGATCACAATAGTGTTTCATTTGCGAATACCAATCGTCTGCTTGTGCAAAGTTTTCACCTTGTAGTACGTTTAAGAACTTACAGTCACCGCTACGATTGTTAATAAAGTATTCGTTGTTTTCTTGTGTGCCTTCTACTGCTTCTTGATAGCTACCAATTTTACTTGCTGCAGCGCCATCTGGCGAACGACTTACCCATGCTGGAATATCAAGTATCATTCCATAGTCCATAAAGGCATCCATCCAACGTAGTACGCCTTCACGTTTCTTTTGTGCTTGTGGACAGCCACTACCTTTGCGCCAGTCGCCTTCCCATTTGCCTTTACCAATTTGGAAGCCACCTGAGTCTCCTAGCAACCAACTAGCTGAACGATCTCTTACACGATATTGATCTTCACGGTACATATCTTTGTTTAAGTCTAGACTAGCGTGTCCTGCAGAGTGCAAACTCCATTTGTATTGCCATAGTCCTTGATTGTCTAACCAATTGAGACTTTCAACACCGTTAGTTAAATGACTTGGGATACGATTTAAGTCAATGTAAGGAGTACCAGAGCCTTTTTTGTTTTCGTCAAATGGCTCTAGTCCTCGTCGCTGTCTACCCACAAACAGTGCATAGAATGTACTAAGTGCAGGCAAGAAAATAGCAAAGTCGTCTTGTCTGTCTGTTAAGTTTGTTGGTAGTTGTGTCATTTACTTACTTTGTGCTGGAAGGATATATTCGTATACCGCTAGTCCATTGTCTACTTCAATCATTGCTGCGCCCATATCACTAAACTTCATAGTAATATCGCCTGTTAAGTTAAGAATATTCATAACTTCACTTACAGGATATTTCCAACTTTGATTTAAATTACCGCCAACGCCTGGCTGGAATACAAAGTTACCTGTGTGACCACTGTCATCACCGAAGAAGAATTTTAGATCACCATCTTCTACTTTAGCAACAAACAAACTTTCTTCGCTATTAGCTTGTGCTTGCATTTTAAAGCGAGCAACACTTGCACTGTGTGGCTGTACTTCTACATCCCAATTAGCACCTTTAAAACGTACACTTGCTAGTTTTTCTTCCATTAGTTCTTTTTGCATAAAGCGGAAGTCGTTTTTAAAGTCGCCTGTTGCGTTTTCAAACTTCATACTAAACGGTTCTTGTTCACCGTTACGTTCACGTGTGTTAACAGTGATGTTTGCATTTTCCTTGTATTCAGGAATGTTAAGTAGAATGTTTAGTTTGCTCAAGTTAGGCATACCAAATGTGCCATCTAATCCTGGAATAGCACTCTTATACTTTGCTTTAACAACAACAAAGTTATTGTCGTCTTTAGCTTCGATTTCTGTTGCAGCACTGTCGCTAACAACTTTAACTGCTTCGATGTTTCCTACACCGTGTGTATGTTTTACAATATCGAGTAGATAATCTCTCATATGTTTTTCCTTTTTATTAACTGTACGTTATAACTGCCTTGTGTGCGAGTATTAAATTTGTAGTTTCTTACAAATCTATTTAGGTGGAGCCATGTTTCAATTTCGTTACGTATCATTCCTTGTCCACAAATAATTTCACAAGATTTATAGTTATCATAATAACACTCTTGCAAGAACCTGTCAACCATTTTCCATGCAACATGTATATGATAACCATGTAAATCTAAACTTCGCTTCATCCAAAATCAAACAAACTTTCAAATGTAGTTTTGTCCTCTGCTTTAGTTAAGTCGATATCCAAAACTCCTAGCAAGTTTTCAATCTTCTTTGTGATAATTGTTTCTTCCATTTCATCTGTATCAAACGGAAGTTCTTTAAACCAGTCTGGGATACGAGTTTCGTCTGTCGGATATCCGATACTAGTAAATCCCATTGGATTACTTTTTAGTTTACAGACAATAGTTTTCATACCATCCATAATTTCCATACTATACTTGTCGCCGTTTAGTCTACGCATTCTGTTATAGTTAATTGCTGCACGAACATGTCCAGGCATGTTTGCTTTGCCTTTGTACATTTCCTGTCCGTCACGAGTCTTTTCCCATTCCAACCCTGTGTAGTATGTTAGTTTGTTAACACGTTTAGGTGTTCCGATTTCCCACGGCTCTTTGTTTCTAAACTCTTGTCTAAATTCAATAATACGATCGATTAGTTCTTCGTTGCTTGTGCCTGTTAGCGTTTTTAACAATAGTTCATTCAAGAAGTCTTGCATAAATGCTGGAGTGTCACTACGTTTCAAGTCTAAGCCCATTGCTTTAATTTTGCCTGGCTTGCCTCCTTGATCTTCTCTGAATCCTTCGTTGTCATAAACAAGAATTGCATAGCGTTTCTTCTTAATAAAGATGCCAGCACGTGCGCAAACTTCACGACCCGCTGCAATAATTTCGCCTTGTTCTGCATTTAATACATTATGTGCACGAGCCATATAATCAGGGAAAGTTACATTTGCTTGTTCACAAACTTCATCATAAATTGCAGTAACAGTATCCTTATCCCATGTGATTTCGCCAGCTTCGATTTGTTCTTTAAATATAGGATAAGCACTAAAGTATACAGAGTCTGTATCACCATATATGATTGCAGGTCCTACATGATTGTATTCGCCTGTAAACAGTTCGTTTACTTTAGCACCCATGTGTCTAGCAATGGTGCGTCCTGTTAGTGTTGTACTTTGACCCATACGTGGATCGTTGAATCTACTGCCAGGATTTAGTAGCGCACCATATAGTGAGTTCAAGTTAATCTTTTTAACAAGTTGTCGCTTATCCCAATACGCAAACTTTTCATCGTCTACGCCTTTTTGCTCTTTAGCATTTTTTTGCAGAACTTTACGTTCACTATACCAACGTTCTAGCAAGCCTGGAATGATACCTTTTTTAGTTTGATCAACAATAGTACCATTACTTGTTAGTACCCACGGCTGCCCACTTTCAAATATAATGTTGTATATTTCTGCACCTGTTGCAGACAGTTCTTCGCCATTTTCAAAGTCAATATACAGCAAGACTTCTTGGTCTTTGTCCATAACAAGTTCATATTCAGGACAAGCAAACTTGCCTTCCCATGCACGTGCAGGCTCCCATTTAAAATCATCTAACATTGGTACAGTTAGTGTGTGACGTATTTGTCCTACAATAGTTTCTGTACTTAAATTAGTACTACGCAAGATACTAGGATACAGACTGTTCAAGTCCATACTACCAATCCATTCGTGATAGCCGGATTTAGGAGTAGCAACATATGCGCCTGCGGCAGCAACTTGTTTAGGATAATGTTCTTGAATACGGTCATGTTCTTTGTCTGGAACAATCATGCCACGCCTGTGTGCTTCGTTTACAATAGCCTGGTCTGTAACAGCAACCGCACCCATTGTTGTTTGTATAAGCACTGTGTTGTCGTGTGCAATAACGTTTGCAAGGTCAATGAACTGTAGCTTGTTGTCTAGTTTGACTAGTAGTTCGACGTCTTGTCTGTTATAGTCAATAAACGTATAAAAGTCATTGTTGTATAACTGATCTAGTGTACCTTGATATGCAATTTTACGTTCGTCAAGTTCGTATTCGCCAATAGCATCCAAACTATAAGAATGCATTTCGTGATATGTATACTTGCGATATAGTTCCATATAGTCTAAGTGCAAACGACCGATTGTATCAAACGTTTCTTGTGTTTTGCCAAACTTTTCATACTCTCTGCGTTTTGGATATTTGTTCCACAAACAAAAACGTTTAGTATGTTCCTTGCCAAGAACTCTTGCTATACGATTAACCATATATGGAATATCAAAGCCTTCGCTGTTCCATCCGCTTAATACATCTGCATCTTCAATAAGATCTAAGAACGTTTGTAGTAGTTCACGTTCATTGTCCATTAACAGTGTATCTTCAAACTTATCGCAAATTTCTTTTGCAGTTTCACGAGTAAGTGTATCAGGTTTGATAACCAAACATATAGTTCTGCCAATCCAATTTAAGTGTACACCGATTGCTGTAACAGGATTAAACGGATCTTCAGGCGGCGCAAAGCCTACGTCTTTATCAAAGTCAACCTCAATATCGAAAAATGCAGTTTGTAGTTTAGGAGGATCAATATTTAAATAATTATCTGCTAAACATCTAAATACAGGATTAATATCACTTTCAAAAAGTCGTTGCCCACTGTATAGTTTCTTTTCTTTTTTGAATGCTTTACCGTTTGTAGTTGTAAAACGTTCTAACTTGTCGCCGAAAATACTTTCGTATTTGCCACGTTGATCTTTGTAGTAAAACGTGTAACGTGCAGGATACTCTCTGTATTCTCTGCGCCCGTTTACACGCTCTGCTACGTATATAATATCTTTATCTCTATCGAAATGTGCGTCTACATACATTAAACGTCTTTACCAACTGCCGCTAATACTTCTTCTAGTTCGTTAAATCCTTCTGCTACTTTAGCAAACTCTTGCTTGTATGCAATACGGATAGCTTTGTTAATTGTTGCAGGTTTCATGTCTAGTTCTTCTGCAATTGCTCGTACAGTATCAGTTAGTCCGCCTTTGAGCGTTTCTACTTCTGCTGTTACTTGAATACCTTCGTTGATAATTTGTTTAAGTTTCGTGATCTCGCTGTCACTGAAAGAACGTGTAGGCATATGCTACTCCTTTTAATTTAGTTATATTGTTATGAATATAAGATAAAAAAAGCGTTTTGTCAACGCTTTTCTAATTCTTCTAGACGCTTTTCTATGCTGTCTATTTTTGCTGTAATTTTCGGATACTTCTTTCTCCAAGCATCCTCTGGCTGTTCTAGCCATGTTAAGCCCCATCGTTCTACCAAGTAATCTACCATACGGTCAAACTTAGCATAACCCCAAAGACCTAATCTTGTAGTGCTCAAGTATGCTAGTACCATTGCACCTGCAATACTACCAGCAATACTTGTGTAAATCCATGTACGATCGCTCGCCATGTTTTGTATCATATCCCACATTATTCAGACTTCCAAATAGTCCATGCGCCATATGCAATTGCGGCATAGCCAACCAAGTTAACCGGTGCCATTACCATTACCAAACCAGCCGCTACTAGCATCACTCCATCCAGTGTGGTTCTTTCTTTTAGTCTGTTTTTTAACCAATTCATTGTACTCTCTCCAATATTTGTTTCGATCATTAGTTGATGTTTTATTAGCTTCGTGCTCTTTTAGTTTCATTACATAATGATCTGTATCCATATTATTCTCCAAACATGCTGATTAGTTCTGGACCAAAACTTCCTGCTGCCCAACCTAGTGCAACAATAGCAATTACTCCCATTACTAACCATTTCATTTTAAAGTCATCTACATCCATACGTAGTGCAACTAGTTCATTTCCTAGTATGCGAACACTAACTTCTAATTTACCTTTATCATCTTTTTCGGTCATTCGTCTTCTCCAAATAGCATTGCTAAACTAATTGGACCCATAACACCATCTGGAGTTAGTCCATTTTCTTCTTGCCATGCTTTTACGTGTGCTTCAGTGCCACGGCCAAAAATTCCGTCTGCACCAATTTCCAATTCTTCTTGTACTGCACGTACTGTTGGACCACGTGAACCTAAACGTACTGTTTCGTATACAATTTTACTTGGCTCCCAATGTCCGCCTAGAACTTCCATAGCGTGTTCGTAATGCTTCTTACGATCTTCTAATCCAATGTAGCCACCGTTGATACGTTTTGTTGCACCTTTAACATCACGAGCATCTGCATACTTGTTGATGTCATTTGTATCCCAGAACCAGCAAGCACTGTCTAGCGCACCTTTTTTAGTACGCACGTACTCCACTGCTTCTTCAGGTGACATATCTACTTCTATTCCGAATTGAGTATAGTTATAGCGTCCTGTAAGTTGTAGTATTCCACCACCACGGTACCGCCAACCATCACCGCTATCAGTATCCCCATTATCCATTCTATTGGCATAAATGACGTTAGCAATCTTACGAGGTTGTCTGTGATATTCTTGAGCATCTCTGCCTGCCCTTTCAAAATATTTTGGAAAAATTGCGTTAAGTGCTTTTGCACTATAGTTTAAGTTTTCGCTTAGTACTTTAAAGTTGTTAGATTCGTGTCCGCACTGTGCAATAAACATTGCTACACGCTCTGGTGTATCCATTTCCCATAATGGAAGAACTTCACACATTGCATCATACCAATCTTCTGCTTCTTCGTTTCCACGTAGTAATTCGATTGCCATTTCTTCGGTAAAATCGAATTCAAAATCTTCTACTGCCATTTTACAATTCCTTGTTTTATGTATTGCTATTTATTTTACAAATGCACCAATTCTGCCGTGTACATCTGGGTACTCTCTATATGTATATCCTTCTGGCGGTACAGTGCTTTCACCTTTCCACACAGGAATAAAATGATCTGCATCACCGTCAAAGTCTACATTATGTCTTAAATGTACTTCTATTAGGTTGCCGTCTATGTATTCGCAGTTTACCCATTCATACTTTTGTAAAAATGGCATAATTAAACTTGGTCTATTTACATAGTCTTTTGTACGTTTCCATTCTTTCCAACGTACAAAATCGTCGTCTTTGTGTTTGAAACCTTCTACACACAATACTTGCAAACCATAATGATAATCTACACTTAAATGTCTGCCTACAAATATTTCGCACCAAAAGTGTCCAGGTGTTAAATGATCTGTTGTATTTTCAATATACTCAATACTAGCACCTAAGCCTAGTCCTATTGCATTTACTGCAGGACGTACAATATAGTAGCCTGGTTCGTCTACTCTAACACCTACAGGTCCGCAGTTGTATCCCATTTGTTTGCTGAGTATAAGTTTATCCATGATCCACATATCTGCCGGATCAATTGTTTTCCAAACTTCTTCTTCTGGGTGCATTAGAATCCTAGTTCTATTCCGCTATCAACGCCTGTCCATTCGTCTCTTGTTCGAATTGGGCGTTCTGAACAATGTTCACATTCGCATTGTTGACAAACATCATTTGCACAATCTTGGCACTCAGTGCCACAGTGATGATCACAATGACAGTTTTGACATTTACAAGACATTGATTACTCCTTAGTCTTTTTTACGGCAAGAACCTGGCTCGCCACGTTTCTTCCCTGGAACTTTTTCATACCCATCCCAGCATTTATCATATTCTTTACTGTTAGGATGTGCTTCTGTTGTCTTTTTACGGCGTTGCATTTTACCCATTGGCTGTGCAACACTAGCAATTCCACCTGCGCTAGTCATTTCGTTGAACATTTCTTTACGTTTCTTTTCAACATACTTGCTAGCACGAGCATACATACCGTCGTATCTGTCATTCATTTGGTCATCTAAGTCCATGTTATACAACCAGTCTTCAATTTCTTCTAATTCATCTTGTTCGTATGCTTCCCAATCAAGTCTTGAAATATTACTAAAGTCCCAATCCAGGTCATCCATAAATTCTAATCCTGCTGATTCTTTAACTTCTTTTTCATCGTCATCTTCAATGCCACGCTTCTTTTTACTGTCTTTGATTGCTTGTTGCATAATTTTTTGCAATCTCATTTGTGCTTGCATGTTGTGGTCTGGACGTCTTTTTTGACCTTCTGGTATCTCTCCAGTTGGATCCATTTTATTAATGGCATCAATGATTAATTTGTCCAATTGCTGATGCAATGACTTACCGCCATCGGGTAATTTTTTCATTACGCTCGACATACCAATATCAAATGCTAGCTCTTCATGTGCTCGCATTCTCATTTCGTGTTGGTTTACACCTTTTTTTAGCCCTGCTTTAAACTCATGAAATGCTGCTTCTACGGCTTGATCTGGATCGTTAAGATCTATATCGAGATCTTCGTTATCTTCCATTGCTTGTTTGCGAATAGTTGCAAAGTATACACTTTCCCAATCATCGCCGTACTGCTTTTTCATTGACGCTTTCATGTCACTGTCATCGTACTTTTTCTTTAAACGCTTTTCTTTTGACTTTTCTGCTTTAGTCATTTTACGTTCGTCAACTTCATCTGAACTATGTCCTAAATGCTTGTGTACAAGTGCATCAAGTGCACGGTGAAAAGCATCAATTTCATCATCTGACATTTCTTCATTAACACGAGGACCATTAATTAAGTTCGGTGCTTTTGGTTTGGGTGCAGTACGAGCACGTTGCGCCGCTGCCATTTCTTGATCATAAGTTGACTGACTTACAGGACCACTTGCAAGTCCACCACGGCGAAAACCTGGATTCAATCTTGATGTGCCTGCTGGTAAAGCTGCTGACTCAGTTTGTAGACCATACTGTGCAAACATATCAATGATCATGTCTTTGTTTGCTTCCATCCAATCACGTTCACGTGTCATACTGTATACATGTCCATAAGCATCATAGGCGTGCATGTTATGGCGAATTGCATTTTCTGCGTGTTGCGCCATTGCTGAATCGCCATCTTCATCTGTGTCTGGCCAGTCAATACTGCCAAGCCCACGAGCAGATTCTTTCATGCCACGTCTGTCGTTGTCTAGTTCTTTAAACTCATCATATGAAAGATACATGTCAGTATCTGGATCGTAGTACGCACCTTCTTTTGGATCGTAGTAAACTACTTTACCACTTAGTGTACTAAATGGTCCTTCTAAACCTGGACGTTCTTGATAACGATCTCTGTCAATTGGTGGAAGTTCTTTGTAGCCTTCGCTATATTTTTTCTTTTTATTTTTGTTATATTTTCCTTCACCGAGTGCACCTTTATTGTAACGTTGTGCAATTTGGCTTAGTGTGTCTCCACTTTTTACTGTGTACGAACCACCGTTTGGCAAAGTAATTGTGTCACCTGGATAAATTTTATTTGCATCTTTAATACCACTTGCACGTGCCAAATCTTGATATGTAACTTTTGATTGTGTTGACTGTTTTTTAGCAGGCTCGTTAAATTTAAGTGCTTGTTTTACTGCATTGTCAATACTTGGTTTGTCTGGGCCAGTTGTGGTTGGACGCAATTTAGGACGAGGGCTTGTTGCTCTGCTTGGTTCTTTTGTTTGTGGTTGAGCTGCTGTACCTGGTGCGGTGATTTGATAATTAGAAGATTTTTTAATTACTTTGTCCGCATGTGTAGTAGCCATTGCTTGCGCTTTCGGGCCACGACTTAAAATACCAGGGCCGCCATTATACATCATAACTGCTACTCTGTCATCTTCTGCACCATATGTATTTTTCATAGCAGAATAATATCTCATAGCAACATCTGTGTTAACAAACGGATCTTCAACATCAGCTAAACTAAAGTTTGTACCGTAAATTCTGTTAACGTCATCGATTGCAGGTTGACGAAGTTGGAAAATACCAATAGCACTACCACCGTCTCCACGTGCAGAATTATCAAATCCACTTTCTTGATCTGCCATACCCATAGCAATATGATACGGAACATTGTATTTTTCTGCTGTGGTACGAATCATTTCAGCTGTTGCATCACCTACTTTTTCGCTCACTGGACGTAACTTAGGGCGTGGACTTGTTGATCTGTCTGATCCAGGACGTAACTTAGGACGTGGGCTTGTACTTCTAGGATCTGTTAATCCTTTGTTTTGAGGATGTGATGGTTGATCCATGTGTCCTGCATTTGGATTAAAATAATCATGGTCTGTATCAAATCCACGTGTACTTCCTGTCATCTGACCATTTGGTGCACGTTCACGACGACCGATATTATCGTTAGGTCCTTCTTTCATTACAGTTGTAATCATTTGTGTTGTATCAACTGTAGGTCCTTCAAAAATAGTAAGCATACGTACACGGTCTTCGTCTTTTGTAGTAAGATTCGGATACGCTTCCATTACACGTTCCCATGAAAGAGATGCAGTATCTTTTAGTTCTGATTCTGTTAGTGCACGTTCATTATAGTATTTTTTACTTTGTGCTTGTGCAGCACTTTCACCGATAAAACCTACATGCTTTAATAGTTTATTAGATAGTTTTTGTTCGTTAACTTTTTTGTATTCATCTAGTGCAATTTTATATTCTACTACTACACGTTTATATTCTTGTTTCATCGAAGCACGTTCTTCTTTAAGCATATTGTCTTTGTGTAATGACAAGTATTTTTTAATGCTTTCTTGGAAATATTTTTTAGTTGTGTCCCAACTGATAACTCCATGTGCATAACATTCAAATACACTATACATATTTGCCTGAACTTTATCAAACTCTCTACCTGTGACTGCAAATTTGTTTCTTGATTCTTTTGCAATGTCTAGTATGTTTTTTGCTGCTTTAATAGGTTTCATTTTGTTTTCCAATATTATCTATCTAATTTTAATGGGCTTGTTAATTTTATAGGTGAAAATTTCATTGCAGTTGCGTCTACCGGTCCGATACCAGGTAAACCAAATCCTGGTAATCCGAATCTACGTCTTGTTCTTTTTTTACCATTGCCTTTACCGCCTTTAGGTTTTAATCTAGGTTGTGGCAGTGGCCTTGGGCCTGGAACAGGAACAATCTCCGGTGCCTTTATAGTTTTAGGAGTAGTTTTAGGCTTACTTGGTGTAGTATCTGGCGTTGGCTTAGTATCGGGTTTTGGCTCAGCTGGCTTATCGGATGGCTTAGTATCCGGTCTACTATCGGGTTTTGGCTTAGTATCTGGCCTACTATCGGGTTTTGGCTCAGCTGGTTTAGCTGGCGGTTTAGTATCTGGTTTTGGTGTAGGCGTTGGCCTATCAGCTGGCTTAGTATCTGGCTTTGGCTTAGTATCGGGTTTTGGCTCAGCTGGCTTATCGGATGGCTTAGTATCCGGTCTACTATCGGGTTTTGGCCTGGTATCTGGTTTAGAATCTGGCTTCGGTTGTGCCGGTTTAACTGGCGGTTTAGTATCTGGTTTTGGTGTAGGCGTTGGCCTATCAGCTGGCTTAGTATCTGGCTTTGGCTTAGTATCTGGCTTTGGCTTAGTTGGTTTTTTTGGTTGACCGGGAACAGGTTTTGTGTCTGGACGGGTACGTGGCTTACTACCCGGCTTATCAGATGGCTTTGGCTCAGCTGGTTTAGCTGGCGGTTTAGTATCTGGTTTTGGTGTAGGTGTTGGCCTATCAGCTGGCTTAGTATCTGGCTTTGGCGTTGTTTCTGGCTCCGGCACTACACGAATAGGAGGCCCTGGTTTGTTTGCGGGCTTCGGATCTGTTTTAGGTGTAGTACGATCTGGAGCGGGATCACTAGTTGCTGGTTCTCCCAACTCTGGTGCAGGAAGACTTGCTGCAGCTTTTGTTAACGCATCTTTTGCAGCTACATATCTAGGATGAGTACGTGGGTCGCCACTTGCTATGTCATCTGCTGACATAGCATTTGCTTCTGCATCTATTAAGTCAACGAAAGCCTGAGGATCATTGGTCGAAAGATGATCTAAAAACTTTTCTGCTTCGTTCCAAGCTGCCGACTGATCATCTGATATAGTGCCATCGGCTGCAGTAGATGGAGTTAGTGCAAATCCTATAGCACCGAATAATCTTCCCAATACACCTTTTGCTAAAGATCCTGCTTTTGATCCCGTAGATTTCGGAATACTGGGAATATTGCCCGCTTTAAAATTATTGTTTGCTGCTTGTAATGCTTTTGGATTATCTAATAAGTAATTTGTTATTGCATTTTTAAATTGTGGTGTTTTAAACTGCGGATTTAAATTCACAATATTATTTACAGTTCTCGCTGCTTGACTTGGACTTACTTTGTATTGATTCTGAAATTGAACCGGATCAAGTCCTCTTAAATTAAACGCAGGCACTGCTTCGTCTAATGATTCTTTGTTGCCTTCAGTGAACTCTGTAAATTTCATATTAGATTTCCTCGATAGGAAGGTCATCTACTATTTCTGGTTGACCTTCTGTAGCTTCTATATATTCCATATAGTGCTTTACAGTAGCAATGTAATCTGCTGCTTTAGTGATTTTACTTTGCACCCAAGGTTCTAAATTTTCGTTGTCTTGAATCATGCCATGCAATTGAATAGCATACTTTGAAAGTTTATATAGTTCACTTTTTGCCATCCATCCATCATCGTCGGTGTCATCTAATACACCTTCCATAATTTCGCTCATGTAAACTGTAGGCTCTGTGCCTTCTTTTAATTCTGTACTGTGTCTTTTCATCCACGCACGTGCAACATCGATGTCTTCGAACACTTTGCGTTCTACTCCGTTAACATCTAGTACTTTATATTCGCTGCCTTCTTTCACAAGTTGTGGTTTGGCAGCTGGGTTTGATTGTAATTTTTCTAATCTCATTGAGACGCTCCAAGTATCATGATAAGTAATTATACACTTATTTATCAGAGTACAGCATGAAGATAGCAATTTTCCTTACCGGTCTAATAATAGACAAAACTCCAACATTAGAATATATTAAACACATGTTTGATGATTTTGCAAGAAGAAATAGCTTGCAAATTGATTATTATTGTCACTTTTGGGATAGTACAGGTTTATATCCTTATGATATAGATTATCAAATTACAAAGATAACTGTACCTTGGGAAAATCGTGGCAGTGTAGATCGTGCAATTAATACTTTTAAACCAAGAGAATACAAAGTAAGTAAATTTTCAGATATACATGATCATTTTTTAATTTATTACAAAAACAAATTTAAAGACAATGAATGGGTACAAGACACAATTTCAATGATCGAAGATCAGCAATTTAACAAAAACTTACATCCAAACTTTTTTATAGACAACTTTAAAAATCCACATCATGTATTTGATAAATGGTGGCACTATCATGTATTTTACTGCAGATATGTTCATGTTGTTTCACAAGCATTTAGTGCTTCGCAATCTAAAAATCTTATTAAGAATTCAAACGAAGAATATGCGGCTGTTATTAAATGGAGATACGATGTACTAGCTGATTTAATTTCTAATAATGACAAAATGATAGATGCAATTAAACATTGCTCAGATGATTCTGTTTTTTATACAGAATTAGCATGGGAAGGAAACGAATGGAAAGAAGACTTACCATATGATATTAACAGTGCGCCTGTGAACAAAACTATAAGTTTACACGACGGTTGGTGGATGACTAGTAATTCTGTTAATAATACATTAGCAGAAACCTTACTAACTAAATATTCCGAAGTCGATGACGGTCAACACATTAGATTTTATAAGTCGATTAAGTCCGACGAGTATCAGATTAAATTAACTAATAGAATACAACATAATATTATACGCTTTCCCGAATCAATACCAAAAGATTACAACTCAAAACCTTGGGAGTATTTTCATACATTGTATCAGAAAAACTTTAACACAAAAAAACAAAGCGATTTCAGAGGTCCTATAGATCACTGCGATGAAAGAGCAAAATACTATACTATCAAATATTTTAATTTTTATTAGGCTTTGTCAGGATTCTCAAATTGATATTGATTAAACTGTTGCTCGATATATTGGAAATTTAGTTGATGTAATTCTTCATCATACCGTATTAGTTTACAATCAAATGGCATCGGCCACACTACGCTAAAACTTAACATATTTGTCTTAGAGTACATTGCTAACTTATTCCATATCCAATGCGGCGGCTCTGGAAAATCACTTACTTGTAGTTCATACCATAATTGTTTGTGTTCGGTTGCTAATTTTAAACAATGATCTTCGATATTATTATTAAATTTGTACCAGACATCTGGTTTGCTTATGAATGCAAAATCTGCAAATAACGGAATACCACTGTCTATATAGAGCCAAGGCGAAAACATTTTATCATTGAATATTGGATTTCGATATATGTTTTCAAATGCTTCTGTCCAGTACTTTACATCCATATCTTTAAAAGCAACGTCACTGCGAGTCCGTATTACAATGTCATAATCAGATAGTGTTCCTAACATTTTAGTTATTTTGCCACTACAAATATACTGTCCCCAGAAGTTTTTAGCATAGTTGCTGATATATTGTTTTTCTACACCGAATAAATGTGCATGTTTGAATTTATCTGATACAAAGGACCAATCTAAATGTTGATTTATATTTTGTACACTATCTATAAATTTATCTATTACATTGTCATAATTTTGTATATGATACCGTATAGGTGCATATGTATTTTCTATTCTACTACGCAAATCAGGATCACCGTCGTCCCAAAAATATCCGTAGTAATCTACGTCAATTCCACAACCGTCGGGAAAAACTCGATTTTTAAACCACCAGGCACCCTGCTCAAGATGTCTTGGCTGCCCGGTTACTAATACTGCTATTCTCATATAAAACTCTTAGTTTAGCGGAAGTTCTGGGTTAGATGTTCTGAAGTCTTTTTTACGCATAACTGTTTTAGCAATCAAATCTAGTTCTTGCTTGTTGCTATCCCAGTCTAATGCAAACGGTACGTTTACATCACTACGCATGTCTTTAATAACTGCTTCAGCGTCTGGACCCATTTGTGCAATTCGCTTACCATACTTATTATAAGCATCTTTAAACAAAATTGCAAGCTCTTTTAGTGTAATTGGCTGTTTATTTCTTCTATCATTTACACGATCCAAAAAGTGCTTTGTAAATTCTACATCAATTCCAACTGCAGCAAATAGTCTATCCAAATGTTTTTCTAATGTATCTAACATCGGCTGTGTAATCTCTGTTGGATAACCTTCGCTTTCAGCCATGTACTTGTCACGATACATCTGTTCAATTTCTCTGTGATCAAAACCGCCAAACGTTCTACCAATGTCAAATGCATAACTGCTGATACTGCGTCGATTACCTTTACTCATTACAAGACGGTGCATTGCTGCTAACATAGCTTCAATGAACGCTTCTTTTTGTCGTCGTTTTATTTCTGCTTGTACTTCATCTTTGCTCATCGCTTCCTCCATATTAGGGAAGTCGATGTTTAAAAGTTCTGATAATTTCATCTTAAATCATCCCTGTACTCTTTCACGTAGTAATTCATTGGTTCGGTGTTTACTATTTCGAAGGTCTCGCCGTCGATATTCACGCCTGCCAACTTTTTTGGTTTTTTGCTTGTGAATTTTACTACGTGTATTCTGCGCTCAATACCACGGTGGTTTACCTCAAGTATATACTGAGGAAACATATTACGCCACCATCTTTTGAGCAACTTCTTCATTTCTTTTTATTCCTTACTGCGAATTTAATTCTAGTTCGTATCTTACTGCTTCTAACTCGTCTATATAAGTTTGTAATTCTTGTTGACTTGCGTTTTTAGCCATAGCATCAAAGTCACCATCATACTTGTCCATTGCTGCATCAAATGTTGGAGCATGAGTATAAAGATATTCTAATGCACTGTCACCTATGGTGCCAACATAATCATACACTTTGTTGTATGCTGTTTGCAAATCTTTTACACCCAAGCCTTCGTTTAAATTTAGTCCTGCTAGTTGTACAATTCTATCTAAGTCTGACATTTTCATTTCTTTTTGCCTGCTTTCATATTAGCACACCAGTGATACATTTTTTGTTTTTCACCGCTGCTATTTTTTGCTTTACGTCTTAGTTCAGTAACGCTACCGTCACAACTAGCACCTGCTGCTTTTACACGCCCAGGTCTACTTTTGCCTTTTACTTTACCATCAGCAAAGTTTTCTCCCATTACACGTTGTTTAAGAGATTGCCACCAACTTTGATTTTGTTGATTTGTTTTTGTCTGTTGTTTAGGTTGTTTGTTTTGTCCACCCCAGTTAATTTTATGTGCTAGGCTACCTGGTTCATTTTCGTTAAATGCTGTATCAGCATGTTTCTTAGCACTAGCACCATCTGGGTGTTTTGGATTAATACCAACAACTTCACCGTTTATTAGTTCGCTTATATTACTTGCTTTGCCAATTTTGTCAAGCAATTGATGCAGTGGATCTTCAGGATCATAGTTACCACTTTCGTATCCACTTTTACCTCTTACTTCAGTGCGTTTACCTGTTTCACTATCTGTAATATGTAGTACATACATATCATCATCACGTTCTAATTGTAGTTTATAACCTTCTAGTACTACTTCGGAACTTTCTTTAAGATATGGCAAACTAAACCACAGTTTAAACCATTCTTGTGTGCCAGGCTTAACTTTATTCTTACGCTCGATGTCGTGAATACGTTTAGCAGTATGGCTCATGTTCTCTGTGATTTCATTCAACTTCATTTTACTAACCCTAAGTTAAATGCTTGGTTAGGTGTTGCACCTGGTACACCAAGAGGTTTTGGTTTACCATCGCCGCCAAAAAACTTTTTAGCCTGACGTTCTGTTTCGCCTGGTTTAACATCTACTGTAGTGTTAACACCTGGAACAATTTTACCATCTTCTTTTATTGCTATTCTTTGATTCTTAACATCATCAAACATTTTGTTAAATTTATTTAATGTTTTATCTAGACTTGCATTTACTTTTTTCTTTTTGTTATCAGTGTTAGATACCGGTACATTGTTAGTATTTGGTGTGACTACCTTAGGTGATGATGTTTTTTGATTTGGTTCCATTTTGTTCCATGGCTTAGATGTATCCCAATCTTTATTCGGAATCATTTCGGTAGGAACTTCAAAATCAAAAATACCAGGATCATAATATGGATTTGGTTGAGGATCACTGATACTGTTAGATCCAGGTTCTCTTACAGTGTAATCTGGTAAGTCATGTCCTATTGACGGAAATACTCTTGCTCGTTCAGCAGGATCAAGTGTTCTGCGTAATTCTCCGTAATCACGTGCACCTATTTCGCCAGATATTCTTCTGTAATCATCGTAATCTCCTCCTGTCATATCCAAGTTTCCACCGCTGCCCCAGCCTTCCTCGTCTTGTATAAGATGTTGAATTTCGTGTATAATTGTGTTGAGAATTTCATCGTCGGAGTTAAGGTCGCCCCAAGGATTGAGTGTACCGATACCAATTTGACCACCTCCGGCCCAACCTTGTTCTTCTGGATTACTAGAATTATCAAAAAATTCTATTTCTACATTTTTTAAAAATGGATATGACTTGAATATTTCGTCGTGGTTAAGAAATTTATTTAATTTTATTGGATTCATTGGCCTTTGATTTGATATAGTTGCGTTATGATCCGACACTTCTTGACGCCAACGTCCTTCTAAACCTCTAACAGTGCCTGTTGCAGCCCATATTTCTTCCGGAGAATATCCTTGTGACTCCATTCGTTCCGCTTTACGAGCACGATCCGGATCCCACAATTTAGCCTGTTGTCCTATCATTGTTGTCTTGGTAGGTTTGATGTTTTTATCTGCTGTAGTAGCCGGTTGTCTAACAACTGGTGTGTTGTTAATTTCAGGATTAAGTTTTCCTAAGCCAACTGATGCTCTAGAACCCGGACCTTCGGATATAAATTCATTTAGTTTCATGATACTAACGCCGTTAATAATTGTAATATCTCTATTGGATATATTGTTTGTCTATCGCTTGAAAGAGATTGAATTCCTCTGCGCATTTTGTCAGCAGATTCTGGTGAAATATTTCCAGTACTTTCGAATCTATCAATTATAATGTTTATTCTAGAAATATCAATTGGAAGTTCTTGCTGTACTGCTTCGTTCTTTTTACGACCGTCACAATGAGCACGTTGAGAGAATCCTTTTGGATTATTACAATCAATTGAACGCTTGTACTTTGCGCTCCACTTCTCTCCTAGTATCTCATTAGTTTTCATATTACCACTTTCTACATGACCAATAACGAGCTTTCCACTTTGGACCTGGATTGTCGCAATTATGTCTAGCACGGAAACTTTTACGTCTTTTCGGATTAGACTTCTTAATACGCATATTAGGATCACCAAAGTTTACTTTTACAACATTGCCTTTATCGTTTTTAACGTAAACTTTAAATTTCTTCACGTCACCACGCATTGGCTTGTTTAGTTTAACTTTACGTCCTTGATACTCTGCTTCGAATACACCTTCTTCTTCTGCATATCCTAGTTCGCCAAACTCTTCGTGAAAGTCTTGTGTATCTTCTAACGTAATTTCTTCGTTAAGTTGTGTAAATTCATAAATCTTCATAAAAACACCCTTGGTAATAGTCGTTAGTACTATTTATCCAAGGGTGTAAAGTTTTTAGTAAAACTTATGGTGTTTCGTCACCTTCGAGATCATCTGCATTAGTTAATGATGAATCGTCGCCTGCTTCTTCAATTTGTGCGCCGCCATCTGTCAGATCTGCGTCGAAGTTCCATGGATATGTGTTGCCATCATTTCCTGTAACTTTTCTACCAGAAATTTTAGTAACTTGTAACTGGTCACCTGAATCATTCAATACTGTAATTGACATTTGACCTGCTGTAAGTGCTGCACTTGCTGCATCTGTTAGTGTGCAAACTGCAGTGTTAGTGCCGTCTGAACATAAAAAACGCTTTGACGCTTTTTGTTTTACAATCCATCCTGCTACACTAGCTGTACCATTATGGAATTGTACTTTGATTTCGTTTCCGCCTGCTGTTGGTGTTCCGAAAAATCTTTTGTTTAGTGGTCTTCCCATTTGTTTTCTCCTTTGACGTTCTAGGTCTACGGGGTGGTGTCCCCATAAGCTCTTATTGAGCAGTAGTATTTATCGGATATCTTCGAATACCTATAGCTTTATTAGGTTTATAATAGTCATACCGAACTTCATTGTTTTGATTACCGCCAAGTATTACCCAATATTCGGTGTTGTCTACTAGTCTTGTTTCTACGTAAAAGCCAACGTGTCCTTGCCAACCTTGATTACCTCTTGGAAACACAACAACATCTCCACGTTGTATATTAGCACGTTCAACACGTTCTCCCCATTGTAAAAAACTTCTGGCCATTAACGGACTATCGCTGACACTTGAACTACCAGGTATATTATCTATCTCTAGTACACTGTTAACAAACGCTGCACACCATTCTGTTCGCACAGGATCTACACCGACTAGTTCTTTCAACTCTGAACGATTTTGTCTTTCTTGCAAACCAATATATGGTTGTGCAGTAATAACACTATCGTTGGTACTAACAGTATTACAGCCGCTGACAGCGGCTGCTAATAAAAAAATAATCACTCTCATAAAGATATTTAGTGATTATTCCTCTAAGAAAAAGTTCTCAATTTTAATGTAAGGAGTGCTATTATCAATATTGTGCAATATTTTGCTGGTTACTACATTAATAGTAGTGCCATTTTTAATACGTTTTTCAAACATAGGCAAAAATGCATTGTGTTTAGTATGTACCCATACCTTAACTGCACCATATTCACTTGCACAAATATACCATCTAATTTCTTTATGTGTATATTCATATACACTACGTACAAATAGTTTTCTATTATCGTAGTCTGCAGGGTTTTTTAGTTTTTTGTGTACATCATTTGTAAAGTAACTGATGTAATTGTTAAATGGAACAGTACCTAGTATACGACTTGCATCTTCTTCTAGTGTTTTAATGTTTGTATTTTCATTTAACTGTTGAACTGTTGTGTCTACATTAAATTGTAGTTCTAGCCAACGTGCAAGTCCTATATAACTGTTAATGTCGTCTTGTCTAGTGCGATGCCCCCAGGAGTTTCTGTCATTGTATGATTTATTTTCGATAAAACGTTGTAGTGTACTTCTAAAACTTGTTAAGGATTCTCCTGTAAGTTTAGCACTAATAAACATTGTACGATAGTAGTCCCAAATAGCAGTAGCCTTTTCCATACTAATTTGAGGATTGGCTAACATAAAAATATCAAAGTTTGTAGTTTTATTTGGAATACACTGAAATTTATGTTCTTCTCCATTTAGATAGAATGTTTGAATTTTATCGTCTTCTTGTTCACGAACTAAATTATAATCGCTTTCGTAATCCATTATGCTGCCTTACTTGTAAATGGGTCTTTTTGCATTAAGTAGTGCTGATACAATTGTGCACTAGCTAAGTTTTTATTTTTTGCTTCTACCATGATATCAAAGTCTTCCCAAAAGCTCAACGCCCAGTCGTTGCAGGCGCTGTTCCAACACATATCACTGTGTGCTCTTAGTTTGGCTTTTTTGTATCCTTGTTCAAGTAGTGAGTCCATGTCTGGTCGTACACTCGGTCTAGCAGTTTCCAATAAAGATTCACGGCTAAGACTGTAATGCATAGTAGGACGGACACCCCGCCAACTATCGATAATACGGTTAATGCGAACATCATCTCGTGCAATATATTCTCCTGTACGCACCCAATGGTGATGTATATCTATCACTAGTGCTACATGTTTACTTAGCTCGAGTATAGATTCGAGTCCCCACGCATTTTCTTCGTTTTCAATGGTAATTGTGTTTCGTGCTTCTGTAGAGAGTCTTGGAAGGATGTCTTTGATACCTTCTGGACCTTTTCTGCCGGCGATGTGGACGTTACATTTGAAGTCTTGCCATGTCTGACCATAGCCCATCCACCTGATGATATCCGCATGATATTCAAACTCCTCTAAACTACGTTCTACAACATCCGGATTATCGGAAGCAAGAACGGTAAACTGACCAGGGTGCATAGACAAGCGTACATCAAACTCACGTGCAATGTCGCCAATTGCTTTGTACGCTCGCTCGAGCCTTGTTCTGAGATCTGGTTGCCGATAGAAATAAGACCAATCACTGTGAGTATAAGCAGGAAGAAGACCGCTTCCAATACGAACCATACGTAACTGGGGTGGTAAAGATCCAACATATCTAATTAGCCTTTCCAGTGCACTGATGTTGTGCTCTATAATCTCGTATAAACGTTGTTCTGCTACATCACGTGTTTGATTGTTAAGCCATGTAATAGTAGTAGCACGTTCATTAAAAGGACGTTGTATGTCCTCTAGTAATTTCTTTTTAATGCTTTGATCATGATGCAAATACTTACATGCAAAGCCGATACGTTTGATCATAATGTTATCTCACTGTTACGTTATCGTATATAATGTAACACGTATATCACATAAAGTCAAACAAATTTGTCTTTATTTTTAATATAATAATCTAATAATTCTTTATCTTCAGTCATTCTTCTGCGTCTATATGATTCTGGTAAATCATCCCACGGACGCATAGCAGGATGTGTTTTGTTAACTTGGTCAAAGTTTAATCCAAACCTCCAACCTTTATCTTGTTGTTCTGTAATCCATTTGTTATGATTTTGACGTTCCATAGTTAGCATAATTATTTCACGAGCACCATCATCCATTTGTACATCATACTCAAACGGATGACCGAAGTTTGCCTTAGAGCGATATACATTACTACTTTCAATTTGGAAGTCGTGTTCAGTAACACGCATATATCCTTCAACAATACGTTCTGCTTCATCTGCAGTAAGATGTCTTACTAACGGAATGATATACAAATAGTCTGTATCTTGCATACCTAACATCAAATTATTAGTATCGTCGTCTCCTGCCATTATAGCATCAGGGCCGAGCATATCAACAGTATAATACCATTTTTGTATTTGATCTGCAGTTAGTGCGTATGAACTACGTTGAAGGATATAAAAATCTTGCATGTGTTACCTTATTTTTTTGTTTTACTTTTACTTTGAGTAAATGCTTGTCCACCAAAGAATGCAGCAACAATAGCAGCAACTGACACAAAGTATGTAGCAGCCATATCGCCTAAAATTTTGCCTGCTTGATCTAAACTAAACGCTACTGCTAGTACTACTGCAAAAGGATATAATAACATACCTCCTAGTGCAAACCAAGCCATTTTTCTTTGTGCATCACGCATTGCATCTGCATCTTCAAATTCTTTACGTCTGAATTCGAGATACATTGCATGTTCTTCTGCATCTACTATTCCGTCACCATTTGTATCAGCTTCGTGGAATCCAGTTGGCGCTGTTGATACAGGTGCTGGCGCTCCTACTGGAGCTGGTGCGGCTGCTGGAGCCGGCTTTGGTGCGGCGGTCGGTGTAGTTGCAGTTGCAGCTTTTCCAGGCCCTCCAGCACTTTTTAATTCTTCGGGTTTTTTTCTTGGCATTAAAATTTCCTCTGTCTATGTCACTCTCTTAAAAGTCGAAATCTGCTACTGTAGTAGTACTACAATCGTAATCGTTATCTCCGACTGTTGCACCTAAACTTTGCATTGCATTTTCTAATGTTGCTGCAGTCCATGTACTATTTTCAACTGCAATTCTAAATGCACCATTGTTTTCTGCACCTACTGCAAGAAGTGTTCCTTCTCTGCCGATAAGTTCTACAATTGCTTCGACTGCTTCTCCTGGATTTAATTCGTTTGCCAGTGAGCTGCCAGTATTAATACTGTAAAAACTCACAGGAGCACCAAAGTTTTGTACATCAAACTCTAACACATTTGTTGAATTTCTGGTTACCATTTCTATAACTCCTTAATATAAGTGTATTTATCTAGCCAACAAAAAAGCCCCGACTAGCGAGGCTTTTAAGTTTAAACGTTTTGTTTAATATTAGTCTACGAATGTTACAACTAGTGTTGAGTCAGTAAGTGTTGGTGCAGCACCTGTACCTTGGATTGCGATATGATCGCCGTTTGCTGTACCTTCAACTGCTGCTACTGTGAAACCTGCTTCTGCTGCTTCTGTGCAAGCTACTGCTACGTTTGTTCCTGTTGCAACTACAAAAATATGTGTTTGTCCGCCTAGTCCGTTACCTGCACGAACTGCTGCTGTTGATGTTAAAGCCATTTGCTTATCTCCTTGTTTGTGTTAGCATTCTATTCTGCTTATACATTTATTTATCAAATTAATTTCAAAAATACTAGTTTTCGGCAATAATTTCTACTAATTTTCCAGGTCCTGCTAGTTCTTGTACAACTGCTTCTAACTGTGCAAGTGTACTTGAATCAAAAATTTCGCTAGGTTCCTGTGAATCTTTTAGTAGTTCGCTTACTTTAATAACAAACATTGATTCATTAAGTTTAGCCATAATACTACTCCTATCATTATAGTAGTATTTATTCTAAATCTTCTATTAGAACTACTTTTGTTGTACTAGTAATAATGTTTTTAAACATCAAATGCATTGTGCATACATCGCTATAATCTATAAAGTATACAGATCCTGTAGAACTATACGGAATAAAAGTAGACCAACGTGGTCTTCTAAATGCACTACCCGAGCCTACATTTTTATACTGATCTTCTAATGCTTTTAGTCTTGGATACTGTCGTATAGTGCTGTTTATATAATAAGTGTCTGGTTCAAAACTGCTGGTTACAAAGTCTGCTATGTCAATAAATTGATCCATTTCATCACGAAACTTATACATATGACAACTTACTTTATATCTGTATTTGTTATAAAATAACTTTTTGCGTACACTTTGTGTTAGGTCTTGTACCATTAGATCTTTATGATCTCGACTTAACGGTCCTTGTATTTCGATAATATCATCGTTGTAATACTTAATAACATCCGACAAGGCTTGTTCTTCTTTAAGATATAAATTAAAACAATGATCATTACGTGACTTGTATTCGTGTTCAAGTCTACTCATTTGTCTTTTAATATTACTATTACGATGAAATAAATTTAAAAATCCTCCATCGAACATGTCCCATCCCTTGAAACTAACACGGAATGGGAACTCTTTGTACCAGACTTTACTAGCTATTGTAAATCTAGAATCTGCTTTAAGCTGTTCGTATATGGATTTTGTCATCAACTACTTCCAACCTAACAGCCGTAATGTTATCACCGAACAATAGGATTTTTGCTAGTGGCTTTTTAATTTGTTCGTTAATCAATCTACCCATAGGTCTTGCACCCATTGTTTCAGTAAATCCATTATTTGTTAGCCAAGTAAGAACAGTGTTATTCCAATGTATTGATATATTTCTATCAGTTAACATTGTTCTTAGTTCGTTTAAGAACTTAACAGTAATGTCTCTCATCAGAGTTTTGTCTAGTTTTGTAAACTGTACAATAGCATCTAGTCTATTGCGGAACTCTGGAGAGAAGAAACGTTTAACTGCTTCTTCACTGGCTGCACTATTGTCATTATCGCCAAAACCAATTGTATTACGTTCAGCATCACGTGCACCTAAGTTACTAGTCATAATAACAATAGCATTACGAGCACTTACACTTTTGCCTTCACTGTTAGTAATCATACCATTGTCCATAAGTTGTAACATTACGTTACTAACATCAGGGTGTGCTTTTTCAATTTCGTCCAGTAGTAGGATACAGTTAGGATTTTCTTCAAGTTTGTTGACTAGTAAGCCACCTCCTTGACCACCTTCACCGTATCCTACATACCCTGGGGGAGCACCGATAAGTTTAGCAACTGTGTGACGTTCTTGGTATTCACTCATATCAAAACGTACAAGCGGCATACTCATTGCATCACTTAATTGTTTTGCTGTTTCAGTTTTACCAACACCTGTAGGGCCTGTAAACAAATAACAGCCGATTGGTTTACTAGGATCTTTCAGTCCAGCTTTAGCAATATAAATGCTATCTGCAAGTCTAGTAATAGCTTCGTCTTGACCAAATACTTTCTTTTTAACAACTGCCTCAATGTCTACAGGCTTCTCCTGTTTGTACTCACTGTCTTTTGTAAGTACTAGCTGGTCTACAGGAATACGTGTCATCTTAGCAACTTCATAACGAATATCATCTAAGTCTAGTACACTTTTACGCATCTCTGCTGGCTGTAACCGCTGACGTGCAGCCGCTGCATCCAATACATCAAATGCCTTGTCTGGCAAGTGTTTGTTGTGCCAGTATTGATGTGTCAAGTCTACTGCACCATGTAGTGCTTCTTTTGTATATGCTAGTTCGTGGAATAGTTCATACACTGGAATACTTGCTTCGATAATTCTCTTAGCATCTGCAGGGCTTGGTTCTGGAACATCGACTTTATAAAAGCGACGATTAAGTGCTTTATCTTTTTCAAAGTGTTCTCTGTATTCTTCGTATGTTGTCGAACCAATACAACGTAAGTTACCTTTTTGCAGTGCTGGCTTCAACAAGTTAGCAACATCCATTGCACCTTGTCCTGCGCTACCTGCACCCATAATCATGTGAATTTCGTCGATAAACAAGATAGCATCATCACGCTTTTCTAAAATGTTTAATACATCTTTAAGACGTTCTTCAAAGTCACCTCTAAACTTAGTGCCTGCAAGTAGTGCACCAATATCTAAACTATAAATTGTATTGTCTTTAATAACTTCTGGAACTCTGTCTTCGTTAATTAAATGTGCTAAACCTTCTGCAATAGCAGTTTTACCAACGCCTGATTCACCTACAAGTATAACATTGTTCTTTTTACGACGAGCAATAGTTTGTACTAGTTTTTCTAGTTCATCTTCACGTCCGATCATAGGATCAATAATGCCATCTGCCGCTTGTTCGTTTAAATTGTCGCAGAACTTACGCAGCATACGTTCTGCTTTGGCAGGTTTTGTTTTTGACTCATCCATATCTTGTTCTTGCACTGCAGGGTTCTGAATAAATTGTACTAATTGTTCTCTGCTAATATCAAACTGTTTTAACAAATGCACGGCTGCACTTGTATCTTCTGTTAATATACTAATTAACAAATCTTTAGCATTGATATTTTGTCTGCCGTTGAACAATGCTTGTGTGAATGCACGATTAAACACACGCTCTAACATTTGCGTCTTTTTAGGATCTTGTACTTCTGGTAATGGTGTTACTTCTTTTTCTAAGTACTGATAAATTAATGCTTTTAACTGTGCAGGCTCTTTGCCCAAGTCATATAATATATCTTCAATTTCTTCTTGTTCTAGCAAAATTGCAAGTAGATGTTCTAGTGTAACATATTCGTGTTTATACTCACGAGTAAGTTGATATACACGCTCTACTATGTGTTCTATTCTATCATTTTGCGACATTTAAGTTCCTCTGTTTTTTAATAATATAGTAATTTATTATACTAATGTCAAGGTAAACTACGGTAAATCCTGTAATTTTGTTTGTAAATCTGTCTCTGTAAGTGCTGGTATGTGTACGTTAATTTCTACGAAAAGGTCACCGTTTGGTTTTTTATTTCTAGGCAAGCCGCCTTCTGGTATACGCAGCCTCGTCTTTGATTGCGTTCCTGGCCTAATATTTAATTTTAGATTACGTCCGTCTAAAGTGTCTATTATCTTTTCCGTTCCTATCATTGCTTCTCGTATACTAATATTTAACCTTTTTACTAGGTTATGTTCTTCAACTGTAAACTGTGGATGTGGTTTTACTTGAAATGTAACAAACAAAGATCCAGCAGGCACATCTGGTATAGTATTTTCACCATACTGCGCATACCTAACTTCTGCACCATCTGTTACGCCTGGAGGCAGTGTAATAGTAACTTGTCTGCCGTGTCCATTGCGAAACTTTAAGTCTAGTATTTTTTTAGATTGATGTATAATATCTTCTAGTGATACTGGTACTGTGATTCTAGTATCTGCATTTCGTCTGGGTCGTTGTCTAAACTGTGATCCAAACTGTTGTGCAAAAATATCTTCGAAACCTTCAAATGGATTTCTGCTATTAAAATTAAATCCATTGGGTGCTTGCTGTTGTTGATCAGGACCACCGTTTTTTATAATATCATATGCTTCGTTTACCTGCTTGAATTTAGTTTCATCTCCGCCTGGTCTATCGGGATGATGTTGTTTTGCTAAACGTCTATATGCTTGTTTGATTTCATCGTCGCTTGATGCTCTAGTAACACCAAGGACTGCCCAAGGATCATTCATTTACTGATTTGTTATGTTCGTCGATTGCACGTTCTGCAGACTTGTAGTAGTTTTCATATGCTGCAATGATTGCTTGTTGTTGCTGTACCATAGCACGTATGTCACTAAAATTTAACCCCAAGTTACCGTAGCCTTCACCTGTTAGTGCATATACTGCAAATGCACCATCGCTGGCTTTTAGTCTAGCAATTACTGCTTCTACGTTACCTTCGTTAATTACGACCCATTCTACATCACGCATACGCAGTTGATCTACTGGCGGTAGTGTTAAGTTAGGTTTTTGAATTGGTTCTGCTTTAATAATTACAGGCGGTTCGACAACAGGCTGACTATTGCCCAGACACCCGCTCAGGGTCATTACCAGGCCAAAGCCAAGGGCACTCTTTATTAAAAGCGATTTCGTTTTCTGCATTTAATTCTTCCTCAGTTAACGGGCTTCCACTTAGAATCTCAAAACATCTGCCAGCATTTTCTGTACCTCTGTTTACTGCACGTTCAATACCTTCTGCATTTGCAATAGCGGCTGCTTCTAAATCAATCTTTTCTAGTTTATCTGCTAGTCTACGATTCTGATTTCTAATAGCAGTATATGCTTCTTGTAATGCTGCATTTTCTGCTGCGGCTGCTTCAAAGTCTTTTTGTAATTGCTCCATTGTTTCTTGTTGTGTAGCAATTGCTTGTTCTAGGTTTGCTTGATTTGCTTTTAGTGTAGCATTGTTTTCTTGTAGTATTTTCATACGTTCTTGGCTGTCATTGTAATACCAATATCCAATGCCGCCCATCATAAGAATAACAACTAATAATACTTTGCTCATTACTTGTGCCTAAAAACTATACGACCTTTATCTAAATCGTACGGAGTCATCTCCACATCTACACGATCGTCTTGCAATATATTAATGTTAAATCTTCTTATCTTACCACTAATAGTTGCAATTATTTGATGACCGTTTTCTAGTTCAACTTTGAATAGTGCATTAGGAAGGCAATTAATTACTTTGCCTTGAAATACTAATACGTCTTCTTTTGCCATTACAGCCCCGCTAGTTCCTTTACTCTTGATAGCGATTCGTTTGTTTCTTCGTTATTTGTATAACGTAACACATACTCTTCCGAATTGTCAAGAACTGTTTCAGCTAAATTTTCGGCTGTAAGATCCGCACTGTCTGTACCTTTATAGTAACTGTATTTCCATTCTGTAATTGAAGTTGCTTGACTTGCAACTTTTACAATATTCATAATGTTTTCATATAAGTTTCCGTCACGCTCAAACTCAACAAATACCATATACTTGCCATCACCGTTTGGACCGTCTGATACATCTACGTCTAAACTTTCAGTAACATCTGTTTCAATCAAGTTACTTAAATCTTTTGCTGGCTGTTCGAACGCAACTTCAAATGCTACAACTACAGTTTCGTTTGCTTCACCAATTTTAGGTTTGTATTGGTCAATACTAATTGTAGGAGTCACTAAGTTTGTCATTTCGCCGTATTTTACTGTCATTTACTTGTCCTCTGGAGCCATTTGCTTAATTTGTTGATAGGCTTTCTTAACTGTGCTCAGTCCTGATACGTTTCCGTAAGCTGATACTGATTTCCACAATTCATTTAATGCACTGTATTTTTCTGGTTCAATACCTGCATTATCCATGTCTTGCATAAGACCACCTAAGATTTCAATTTGTTCGTCTGTAACTTCGCCTTCGTATTCTTTGGCAGTGTTAAACATATCCATGAGTGCTTCTAGTGCATTTTTTCTAACCGTACCTTGATCATACATGTCATCTGGGTCAAAGTTTACTTTGCGTTCCTCTATACCAGCTAATTTTTTAATTCTATTTAAATCTGTCATTCTATATCATCCATAACATCTGTTTTATCTGGTGCAATTTCGTTATCATAATCGCTATCATATGCACTGTCAACATCGCTCATATCGATGTCAATGCCGTTAATTGTAACTTTCGAGCTTTCAAATTCATCAACAAAATCACGTGGCATTTCGATAGTTACCAACCAAACTTTGGTTTTCTTTTTCTTAGGTTTACGTTTGCCTGTTTTAGGATCAGGATCACCTAAGTCTTCTGGCTTAGTAATTTTAACTGGTTCAATCAATTCATCACGTTTATAAAATACTCTTGCACCGTGTTTAATTAGTCTTAGTGCTGCATCAGGATCTGGCATTAGTCGTTCCGGATACATCAGTGTTACTGTAATCCAATAGCGTGATACATCAGGACCAGCAATTACTTCACCGTATTCCCAATTTTTGTATGCATACATGTGCAAACTATCTAATACTTCTTCAAACTCAAGCAGAACACTCAAGTCACTGCTCGAATCGATTAGTTTATCTAATGTGTTTTTTAATTGTTCAATTTCTGTACTCATCTTACTACTATTTAGTTCTTTTTAATAAATACTTTTGTAGACACATTGGGCGCAATCAACAAACAATGGAGTACTACATGGCCAAAAGAGCGAGAAAACAAAATAGCAGGAATTCATTCAACGATATGGTAGTAGAATTACAAACCTATCGTAAAAAGAAAATAACTATTTTACCACGCAATGTACATCAGGAAGATTACATTGACTTATTAACTGATCCTCAAAAATCTATTGTATTTGCAACTGGACCAGCAGGCACGGGTAAAACTATGCTGGCAGTCCAAATGGGTATACAAAAGTATGATAGTGGTGAAATTAATAAAATAGTTGTCACGAGACCTGCTGTTAGCGTAGACGAACAACACGGATTCTTACCAGGTGATCTTAAAGATAAAATGGCACCCTGGACTAGACCTATCTTTGATGTTTTAGAAGAACATTGGACACCACAGCAAGTAGAACGTATGATTGAAAATAAAGAAATCGAAATTGCTCCACTTGCTTATATGCGTGGTAGAACATTTAAGGAGTGCTGGATAGTTGCAGATGAAATGCAAAACGCTACACCAGAGCAAATGAAAATGTTACTAACACGTATTGGTACAGGATCTAAAATAGTTGTTACAGGAGACTTAGCACAACATGATAGAGGATACCAAAATAATGGTTTAAAAGATTTTACCGAACGTTTAACCACTAATCACCACACCATCGGGTGTGTACATTTTACAAAACAGGACGTCGAACGACACCCTGCTGTAGTTGATGTTTTAAATATTTACGGCGAGTAACTAAGACTTAATAATAGTATTATAAATTTGCGCCCAATTGTCTACTTGTGTTACACCGTCGTATTCAAAATTGGCATTGTGCTGGTGCCGCACAAGGATTGACTTTAACCCTAAGTCCGCACCGAGTCTTGCGTTTTCTGGCTTATCTTCCAACCACCACATTCCGCTATCTTTGTAAGGAGCAAGTGCTTCATCTTTGTCAGCACCAGTATCCAAACAAGTCACAAAGTCAAATACATCACCGAAATGTTTAATTAAGTTTTCTTTACGTAGTTGTCCAGCATAAGGATCCAAGCTCAAGCTAGTAATAGCACCAAACCGATAACCAGCATCTGCTAGCATTTGGACACCTTCTACTGCATCCCGTAAAGGATTCAAACAACACATCCAAGCACTGTTGTTGTATTCACGTACTAGCTCTTTTACATGCTCTTTACGCTGATTGTAAACAACATGCATATCGTAACTAGCAATAGCATTCCGAACAAAGCCCTTGGACTCCATCCAATCATGAAAGCCAGTTTCCCAATCAAGCATTACGCCGTCAATATCAGTGAGGATTAATTTTGTCATTTTTATCTTTCTTTTCTCAACTTACATATATAATATAAGGCATCTTGGTACAAATGTCAAGAGCTTTTTTCATCTTTTTTGCATTGCTCTCCTATAAGTGTAATAATTGCATCTTCGAGTGTATTCACTTCTTCTTTAAGACATTCGATTTCTTTAACTTGTTTTGTACTAGTGAATGCCCAAACAAGAGCAATAACCCATGCAATAAAACTCCATCCTAAAAATACGTTTAGGATAAAGATAGCCAATGTATTATAGTGTCCACGATTCCATGCAACAAACGCTGGAAGAAAGTAAAGCATTACAAGCATTAAAACTAAAACAAAAATACCAACAATTGTTGCGTACGGAGTTAATGCTAACATTGTCAATTGGTCTAACATATTCTTTCCTTTTCTCTGTCTACACTTATAATATAGTGTAAGATGTCTTGGATGTCAAGAGCCTTCCATCATTTTTTTACACTGTAGAATAATCTTTTTTTCTGTATCAGTATAATGTTCCCACCGTTTACTAAATGGAGTATCCATCTCAGTTAGTTCTTCACCGAGGTAACTCAGCATGTTGGCCAAGGCATAATTATCTCCTGTTTTATAAGTTAGATCCATCATATAACGACCAAGTGCAGGTGCTGTTACCATGTTTGTGCTTCCACTTCTTTAAATTGTAAATCATGACGGCCCATAGTGCCAACTAGTGCATGGTGCTCGCCTTCGTCGATTGCGTAAATCATTGCACTGCGAATTCTATTAGGTTCTTGCAGTGTAATTTTGCTGTATGCTACAGCCATTTCTAAGTTATCAAAACTCTGATACACACGACTGCTTTTGCCTGGTTGAAACATAACAACGTTGTACGCAACAGCGTTCGAACGAATTGTATGTTCCCAAGCATCCATAGGTTTTAGTTCACCACGTTTAGCCATTATACATCCATTTCAAGTTGAGTGTTCATTAGTTCTACAGGCTGTTCAGCAATAACTTTTTCAACAGCTTCGTCCCACGCTTCGTAGTACGCTTCGTCGTCTTTAAAAAACTTGTTTACTCCGCTCATATAGCAATCCGAATCAACAAAGTTCCAGTTGATAGAACCATCATAGTCAATGTTCTCTGGGTTAGCTGCTGCTTCACGAACTTGTGCTTCTACTAGTGAGTAAATCATTGTGTACCTCTTTATTGCTTACATATATAATATAAGCATGATGTCTTGGTTTGTCAAGTCTTTTTTTAAAAAAAGATGTCAAATTCCTAAAATTCTTTCAACTTTTTCTTGGAGACCTTTATGAGGATTTTTTTGCAAATGATCCGCAACTTGCTCAAAGTAAAATGCACTATCATCATCACCGTTTGCAGTGAGTTTGTTTGCACTAGTTTGAAAAAAATCAATAAGCTCTTTGATGCCTACACGACCGTCTGTGGGTGCTTTAGTTTTCATCATTGATCAATGTACTCCATTTTTTAAGTTTGTTACGTTTTACATCTGCACGATCGTACAGTTCTTTCCAATCAAATAAATTGTGTTCACTTAATAGTTCTAACATACACAATACATCGCCGGCTTCTTCAACTAATAATTCACGGAACTTATCGCTTTCAATGCCTTCGAGTGAATTATACTTTCGCATAATCTTCATACAGACTTGTGTAAGTTCACCACATTCTTCTGCAGTAATTGCCATTAATTGTTGGATATCATTTATCGGTGAGTTCAGGTGTATGTTGCTGGTCATCATCATCTTCCACAAATTGTTCATCTTCAATCATCTGAAATGCTCGCTCAAACAGCGGATGATTGTAGTTTTGCAAGATTTCTGCAATACTAGTATCAAGTTCACTTATCTTCAATCTTGCCTCCAAGTTTTTTAATAATTTGTTTTTCTCTGCGAAGTTCGTGTAAATCTTCTTCTATTTTACCGTATGTACTACAATTCTTTAATTTATCTTCTACATACCAATATATTGAATATAAATCTTCTTTGCAGCGCCATGTAACATAACCGTCCATACGAGGATCTGATTCAGCCCAAGCGATACGATCTACTTGGGCTTTGATCTCTGCTATGGACCAGTCTTTAATCATACAGGAACGTTATCGAACATGTCTTCTACATCAGCTTCAAACTTTGCTGCTTCATGTTCTTTACGAGCAAGCATACGTATAAGTGAATGACGTGCTGCACGTTTTTCATCTGACGCACCTTCTTCCCATGCAATTAGGACGTCTTTAAGAGTTTCGATATCTTGAAAAAGTTCTGTCATGTTAGCCTCTTGTTGATTGCCATAAATTATGTATAACGCATCTTCCGTCATGTGTCAACCTTTAAGATATTTTGGACCAGTCCAGTTAATGCTAAAACTTTCAAACACGTTACCACGTGCAACATTTGTTGCAGGAGCATTCCATCCTGCTGCTTTTAAGATGTCGCCTTTTTTAAACTTAGGACCATCTTCTTTAACAACAAATCCCCAAACACAGCCGTTGTTCTCTTTGGTAATCTTAATATACTTTTTACCTTCTGAATAGCCAATGCCTGATTCAAATGCATCTACCATATTTTGTTGTACCGTTGTGTACTCATCATCTCGTAACATCCAATCACGATAGTCAGTTTTGATTGCTTCGATAAGAACTTCAACGCCAGTTTTAATATCAGTGATTTGCATAGTAACCTCTTTTCTCTGTCTACACTTATAATATAAGTATGATGTCTTGGTTTGTCAACACCTAAATCAATCTTTTTTTAGATTTTCTTTGATATCTTCGAGGGCGCCTTCGACACGACTGGGATAGTCGCCAAGATAGGTTCCGGCTTGTAAGTCATCAACATTAATAAGGTGCTTGTGAAAATGATCAATGTCATCCCATCTCTCCAACATAGTTTTACTCATAGCGTCGAAGAACGCATCACTGAGTATAGGTTCATCTTTTTTGTAGTACGCATATGCTGCTATTAAGTACCATGGTACCATCATGTTTATGTTTTCAGCAAACAATTCTGCTGCGTGGTCATCTAACATTTGATGCCCATTTTACGTAACATATCCTGTGCCATGCTTACATCAGACTCGGCAGGTTGTTCTAGTAATTGGTCGATAACCATTTCTTGCAGTGTAACAGCCATTTTAAAATCTTCTTCGCTGAGAGATTTCATCCATTCTAGTACTTCATCAGTTGTATCAAATGACCACAACTTATCTAACATTTCTACTTGCTTAGTAGTCAATCCTTCAATACGTATCATACTAGAGTCCTATTCAAATAAGTTTGGAGCAGAGTTTTCTTGAACAAATAAATCAGGAAACTGGTTTTTTGGAATATCTTCATCTGCTGCAGATGTTTTTGTTCCGTCCAAATAAAAGTTAATAGCCTGAATATTTAAATTAAAGTTATCGACTGCAACTTCTGCAATAGAATATACAGTATCGACTATTTCATTGTCAGCTACATTAAACAATTCTTTTTGACCTTGACTGCCTGGTACATGTTTATCTGCTAGTACTTTATGTGCTATTTCTTCAATTTCGTGAGTTTCTTTGTTAGTAGAAACAATAATTTCTGCATAGATTCTAAAATCAACGCCTGGTTGGTTACGACCACGCATTAATGCAGTTTTGAATTTACCTCTTCCGACTTTAAGTAATCCACGTGCAGTGATTCCTGTTTCGAAATCATCGACGTGTACCCTACCGAAGTATAAAAGAAATTCTTCGTTTCCTTTTGCTTCCATATTAGACGCAGTATAGCCTTCGCTTATACGCTGTTGTCTTGCTTGTTGGTAACCTAAACCTTGCATTATTATGATCCCATTACTAGTTCAAAACCATTTTCGAGAGTAGCATCGAAGTCTTCGATGTAAGTATGCCAGTCGCCTTGTTGCTTTGCTTGTTGAAAGCAAGACTCTGCAGCACGCCAAAAGTCACGCACTGTGCCACCGGCAGTGAAAGCACTAACTTCTACCCAAGCAGTGTCATTTTGAATTTCTTCCATTGTAGCATCGCCACGAATGAAACGATAAAACACACGATGACTTTTTTCTTGGAAGATTGTTTGGTCAATGTTATCGGCTTCCCAAATGCTCCAAGTAGTTTCAAAGCCTTGATCTGCTTGTTGTGCATCCCAATATTCAATTGTTTGCATTGTGTTATCAACTGCTACTGTCATTTGGTATCTCCGTTTAACTAACTTACATATATAATATAAGACATCTTGGTACGAATGTCAATAGAAAACGCAAAAAAAGAATCCTGCGTTTTCAATAGTTTATAATTTATTTTGCAGCATGATATGTATTGTAAACATACTGCCACATTTGGCTAATGTTCTCTACCTGGCTATCTAATTTTAAAACAGCACGTGCAACAATGTTTGATTCTGCATCAATATGTTTTGCTGAATAAAAACAATCTTGCAACATGTTTAGTGCATGTGTTTTAACTTGAGCATAACGCAAGTTTTCGAGTTTTGTTGCTTTCCATTTTTTTCCTGCATACTTACCGGTTTGGATACGACAAGTATTAGAACGTGAACAGCAAGTATAACCTTGATCTTCTAATAGGTCTTTATAGATTTTGTAGTTTTCTTCTAATTCTTTTTTGGATACGTGATCCAATTCTACGTAATCTACTACCCAGTCATTGATGTTAGTGTTAGCTAACACACGGTAAAAAGAAGTAGTTGCACCCGATTGTGCAGAATCTTTTCCGCTAAGTGCATATGCTGCTTTGGAAAAGGCATTAGCAATGTTTACATTTTTCTTAAACTGTTCTTGTTTTGTAGCCCAAATGTGATATAATTTTTGTTGGTCATTAACAAAAACACAAAGTGTATGTGGAAGTTTGACGGTCATATTATTACCTCATTTCTAACGCTTACATATATAATATAAGCATGACATCTCGGTATGTCAATAGAAAACGCAAAAAAAGAATCCTGCGTTTTCAATGAGTTTTAATTTTATTTGCGATTTCCTAGATAATCTTTTTCTTTGTAACTCTTAATCATATGACAACGACAACACAGTGTGTTAATATTGTCTTCTGTATCGCTACCACCATGACTTTTTAGTTTAATATGGTCACCGTGCATAACACCTCGAGCCACTCTTACTTGATGATAAGGATCTTCGATTGATATAATCTCAGGATCTTCACGTGGATCATACCCACATGTGTTACATTCCCAACCTCTATAAAATGTATGTGGACGTTCGGGCTTGCCCATTCCACCATACTCTACACATTCGAGTTGATGTTCTTCACACAGTATGTTACCACCAGGTCCATCGAATATACTCAAATCATTATCACAGTCTTCAAGCATACACTTAGCACCTCGGTTGTACTGCTCACGCAGTACTCCCGGGCTTTTCATCTTACGATTATCTTTATCTAACAACTTAGCCATTAGTCCCACAAGTCCTCTTTAGAAACTGTGAAGCCGTTGTTTGGCGTGTAATTAGGAGTTTTAAGATTTGTACTTTTCTTCAACTGTGCAATTAAGAACGGAAGTCCTGTACGCATCTCTGTAGTAAACCCTCGTACACCCCAATCGTTGTAGCTGTCTGGGTTAGCTTTCGCATACCAGCTTTCGTATGCCATTTTAACTTTATCCCAAAACATTCCGTTAGGAGAAAAGTCTGCTTCAAAGAAGTCTTTAGTAAACTCTACAAACTCTTTTACATACTCATCATCTACTGTAATGCCTTGTTCGTAACACAGGTTAAAGTATTCAAACAACTGTCTAGCTTCTTTAGCATCAACTGGGCGTTTTGCATTTAAGCGAGTCCAGTAGTCTGCAAACATACGAGTTACTTCTGGATTTTTACGTGTTTTCAGGCTCTTGCTCATTGTAGTATCTGCAAGCAATGTAAATGCACCTGCTTCGTCGTCATCACCAAACTTGCTGTTAGTAGCAAACAAGTCTGCATCACGGAAGTAGTCATTTTTCTTTGCAGTGTCTACCCATTCTTGGTCTGTTGCACCATCAACTTTAACACCATAAACCATTTGCTTATATGTGTCGATAAAGTCTAGTGGTTGTTTTGCATCGCCATTCAATAAAATAAAGTTACGACGAATTTCAAGTTTTTGACTTGTGCAATATACAACAATTGGGATCTCACATGCCTTTAGGCGATCACCAAATACTTTAGTAGCCAAGATATACAAAGCAAGAGCCGTATGCTGGCCATCCCAAGCCACATAATTTCCATCCTCGTTTACGTAAACTTGGATAGCCATAACCATTGTTTCACGGAAGTTTTGTAAAATTTCTAGTACGTGGCGCATATTAGGTTGTCGTTGCATACTAGCATCAATGAGAATTTTATCTAGTGGAGTTACCTGTGCTTTGCACAGTTGTAAGTCACTAAACTTTTTCCATTGTTTATTTTTGCGTTTAAATTCGGACACCATTTGATCTAGCTGTGCAGCGAAAAATGGTGCTTTCTCTAGTGCTTCGTTTAATCGTTCTTGTAGTGTGACAAAGTTAGATGCACTAGTTTCGTACTCTTTGTTCACACGGGTTGCGTATGATAGTTCCATTTACTTTTCCTTTAGTTGCGGCCTCCGGCCTATGCGGACCTACTCGTCCTAGTTTTCGTAAACGTTATTGCTTACATTATTTAATATAGTTTCTAATTGTTAATATGTCAAGACATTTGCAAACTTTTTTGCACCTTTTGACACATTTTTTTTCCATGCTTCTGCTGGGTCTTCATCGGAATCAGTGTCACTAATATATTTGTAACAGTAAAACGAATGGATACCAAACTGTCTTACTACGCTAGCAATTGCATATGCTTCCATGTCCACAATGTGATAAGGATCTTCTGGACGAGCAAAACTATCACCGGTGCCACATACAATTTCTGTGTCTCTGTTGCTGGTATAAATGTAAGGCACTTGACGTTCTTGTGTCACAAACTTGGGAAAGCCAAGTGGAGTTAAATCCATGTCACGTTCTACTAGTGCACTAACACCTAATAGTTCTCCAGCAACACTGTCATCTCCACCTCCAGCTGTTCCATAATTGTAAACTAATTCAGTATGTGGGTTTGCGGTAAGATATCTTGCCACTTTGCTTGCTGCATTTATTTTACCAATGCCAGTATACACAACATTCATACCTTTTGGTGCCATTGACATTGGAAATTCATCTTCTAGTGCAACAAAAATTACTGTACTCATAGCATTTGTAACTCGATTAGCGTAGCACTTAAATTAATTTCAACATCAGCAACACTTACATGTTTAACTAATCCGTTACGAATAATAATAACTGCTTCGTCTTGTTTGTCTGCTGTATCTCCAAATAATTCAATATTATCATACAACCAACGATAGATTTCTTCGTACTCACCAGGAGGCGCATTTACTGTAATAAGTTTACGAGCTTCTTTGATATTACCACTTTTAAATAGTTCGACCATTTTAATACGCCAAGAAGTATCAGTCTGATCTGCTTCAAATTTTACTAATTCATTGTTTACTGTTGCAGCTTGTAAGTTATTAATAGTCTTGCGCATATCTGGATATGTTGCTTTTACATATGTATCAAGTAAGTCTAAATCAAATTTTACACCTTCTGTAATTAAAATTTCAGCACATCGAGCAGTAAATTCAACAGGATCTTGTTGTTGTATTTGTATAATCTGAGTTCTACTTTGTAGTGCAGGAATAATTTTATTTGGATAGTTACAAGTTAAAATAAAACGCACACTGGAATGGTATTGTTCCATAACTCCACGTAGTGCTGCTTGTGCATCCGGAGACAAATAATCCGCCTCGTCGAGTAAAATGATTTTAAACTCTCCCCACGGCATTGTTTCACTAAAATTAGTAATTTTATTACGTACCCAATGAATACCGTTATCACGACTTGCGTTAATAAACAATACGTCAGCATCCTGTACATCTAGTTCGTTAATCAAAATCCTTGCTAGTGTAGTTTTACCTGTGCCTGCACTACCTGCAAATAGCAAATGCGGAATACTTTTATCAGCAATCCAGTTTTCAACTTGTCGTCTGTGCGACTGGTTTTTAAATACGTATCCGTCTACTTTTTTAGGACGATACTTTTCTACCCAGATGTCTTTCATTTATATATGCCTTCAATTGTATAATGTTTACTATTATATACTGCCCAAAAGAAACAGTCAAGACGTTTATAGCCTTGACTGCGTAGTTTTTTATACCATGCTACGTAATTTTCTAGTCTAGATAATATCCGCTGTATCACCTTGATATACACCCATGATTTCTTTTGCTTCAATTCCGTAAAGTTTTTTACCTTCTGGGTGATCAATGTCAAATCCACGTGTCCAGCGTCCGTGTGGTACAGCAACAATGTCACCTTTTTTAACATCACTTGCTACTTCTGAACGTTCGCCTACATCATGGATTTCAAAGAAACGTGTTTTAATTCCACGTTCGTTTGCATCGTCGTCTAAAATAATAAGTCCGCTTTTAGTTGTAGTTTCACCTGGCGGATTAACAAAAAATCCTAGTACGCTAGTTGCTGTTGCTCTAACTTGTCTCATTTATTCCTCATTATTGCTAAGTTCGATAGTTTCCATACTACCATCATCATATTCAATCTCCATATACTGAGATCCATCTTCTCTAGTTTTTGTAATTTTACTAATTGCTTCTGGCTCTGCAGGAGGATCAAATTCTTCCATAATAGCCTGTTCTTCTTGTGGCTCTAATTTAGTTTGTGTAATTGGTTTTGGATCACTGATAGCAGTTTGCTGCGGAGGCGTTTTTGTATTTTGTGACATACGTGCAATGTCTTCTGCACTATACTTTACACTGCCGTCTGGATTTAGTCTGTCTCCACGTGCATTCATTAGCACATTACCAACAGCTCTTACTTTTTCATTTCTAGCACTAAGTGCAGCCATGTCTATCATTTGACCACGAGCTGTTTTAATACGTCTGCTCATCTAAAGAATTCCTTATAATCTAAATCATATTTAATACTATTAATTTTGTGTACACCTATCAAATATAATATATAACTTGCAACAGAACTTCCTCGTCCAACACCCCATACAATTCCATCTTGACGTAGTGTGTGTACAAGATAGTTTAAAAATTTAAGTACAGGAACCATGTCACGTTCTTTGTAAAGTTGTAACTCCTGTTCTACTCTTTGTTTTTCCTCGGGTGTAGTTGCCAAACTTAATACGTGTGTTTCAATATCAAATTGTTGGAACTCGTCTGGCATAAACCAATTTTGCTCTATTGCTTTATTATACTTATCTGTTTCGTCATCTGGTGTTTCAACATCAATAGTATCATTGAATAAAAATAAACTGCACAGATGATTATATTTGTCTATTGTTACTGTATCTTTCATTGTCACCGTATGTGGATTTATATCTGATAGCATCATTTCTACCAAATCATTTTCTGTAACGATTATTTCATTACTGTTATTCAATTATTAACTGCCTATATCTAAAGACACACCATCGCCGTCGTCTTTGTCTTCTTCTATTGCTTGCTTTCTAGCTTCTTCTAATTTTTCTATCTCAGATTTAGTACGTATTTCGGTATTTAAAAAGTCAATCATAGTTTGTATTTGTTCTATAATTTGAGGACTCATTCCAGCACTAGTTGCTTGTCCTAGTTTTTGTTTAAACTCTAATTGCTTGTGCAGCATTTGTTCAACTGTTAAATTTTCAAGACTTGGAAACATACTATTCCTTTCTTATATCATTGTTATAACGTCTAACTTCTTCGAGTATAGACAAATCTGTATTATACTTATCTGCGGTTTCGATAATTGCACTTATGTCTTTAGGAAAACAATGGCCACCATATCCACGTTCTTTTGAAACTCGAATGTGACTGTACCCAATGCGTTCATCTGCTCCAACTACATCTGCTACTGCAGTAAAGTCAACTTCTGCTGACTCGCATAAGTCATATACTTGATTAAAAAATGCAACTTTAGAAGCAAGAAAACTATTACGAAAATACTTAGCAAGTATTAATACTTCAGGATCTTGTATTTGTGTAGTAAATGTACTGTCATTAAATGCAAGACGGAACACAGTATGCCAAAACAATTCTTCTTTGCCACCTACATAAATTACTCTACTGTTTTTAAAATCTTCTATGGCTGTTGCAGCACGTAAAAATTCAGGACTAAATGCTAGTTTGTGATTAGGAAACATAAAATTAAGTCTGCGCCATCCGTCTAAACTAATTGTACTTTTAATAAGAATAGGAACTTCTTCGTCTAAGTAACTAACAGTGTCGATAACATTTTCTATGTTACAACTACCATCTTCTGCTGGAGGTGTACTTACACATATAATAGCACAGTCTGGCTTTTTCCAAAAATCATTATATCCTAGCGCAGGATCGTATATGTGTGTATGGTGTTTTTCTTTAAGAACTGCTTCATGTGCACGACCTACAAAACCAAAACCTGCAATTAAAATATCCATACTTACTCCTATGTTTCTACTAATATACACAGTTTTTATTTAAATGTCAATAAATAATTTTGAGGAGAATGACAATGATTTCAGACATGAATTTTAGACAACGGAGTCTTCTGTTTGCTAAACTTGCGAGTATAGCATACAGTGACGATACTAAACAAGTCAAAAAAGATGCAAAAGCATTAGGCTTTACAGAAATAGAATTTTATAATAACGGCGGAGCACAAGCATATCGTTTCCAAAACAAAACAGATATTGTAATTGCTTGTCGTGGAACACAACCCAGCGAGTTTAATGACATTAAAGCAGACTTAAAAGCTGCACCAGTTATGGCAGAAACAGTAGGTCGTGTTCACAGAGGTTTCAAAACAGAAGTAGACGAACTTTGGCCAATGGTACTAGAAGATTTACGTGAGTGTGGTAAAACACGCAAAGCATGGTTCTGCGGACATTCACTAGGTGCTGCTATGACAACTATTATGGCTAGCCGTTGTGAAGACGATCCTGCAATGCCAAACATTGAAGAAGTGTATACATATGGTTCACCACGAGTAGGTTGGCGTAAGTTTGTAAACAGTTTAAATTGCAAACATCATCGCTGGGTAAACAACAACGATATTGTTACACGTGTACCTTTTGCTATCATGGGTTATAAACATGATGGTTGTGAACATTATATGAATGCATATGGTAATGTACGTAAACTAACAACAATACAACGTATTAAGGATCGTTGGCGTGGCATGTGGATGGGTTTAAAGAAAGGCAGCATCGACAACTTTAGTGACCATAGTATGGTAAACTATATTGCTAACTTAGAACGCTATGTTGACGAAATGGAAGTAGTGCAGCCGGTGTGAAATACTTTTTAGTGGTAATGTTTCTAATGCAAGACGGAACATGGAAGCCTGGAGACATTATCGCACCAGATGGATGGAGTAGTACACAACATTCAACACTAAAAAAATGTGAATATCGACGAGATAGTTTAAACAATTACTTAATATCAATCGAATTAAATGAAAGGGTCGTAGCCAGATGTGTAAACTACGACCCTAGCATACCTTCTACAGGTATTTAAAGTCCGTTTGGAAGAATAATATAATGTATAGCAAGTACTAGTGCAACACTAGCACCTAGTCCTACCATCATCTTACCAAAGTCCTTTGCTACTAGTGGGAACACACTCTTTGTTTTCTTCTTGCCAAAGTATGTTGCCATTGCTAGTTCTCGTCCTGCAAGTAAACCTACAAACACCCAAGTTGTTGACATTGGGATGTCGTTCAGTTCTTTAAAGAAGTACAAGCACAACCAATAGAACAAGTCAATCAGTGTTGCACTGCGCACATATCTAGTGTTGTGTTTTTCCAATACAATCTGTTGTATCTTGCCGCCACGCTCTCTAAACATAAAGAACAAGCCAGCAACAAATACTATGCTGACAAACACCATTAGGTCTAGTGGCACTTGTCTTGGAAGGAATACTGCGATGTTTGCTACATCATGTGACAACCAAGTGAACCAAAGTCCTCCTGTTGCAACCCATTGTGCTACCCGCCAAAACTTTTTGTTGCCTTCGCTTACCGGCTGAGTTTCATCATACCATTTACCAAAGAACTTGTGTATTGCAAACCATACTGCATATGCAAATGCGGCTGCAACACCATAACCCATAATGCTTTTCATCAGCATCTTTTCTAGTACAAAGGTACTAGCAAACACTGACAGCACTAGGAAACTTGTGCTAACTGGCACACCTATTCGTGTCAGTGCAACAAGAATGGCCGGTGCGGCTGCGTGATACCATTGCACTTCTTGGAATGGTATTTTATTTAAGCGACCATAACTGATGTCGCCTCCGTTCATATACCACCCATACCAGAGTGTATATAATAAAACAGCCGAAGCGGCTGCCCATAATACTTTATAGTTAAATCGCTCATTGTTTGATGCCATCCAAGTACCGAGCGTTTGTACTGAATCGTTTGCTATAACTGCATAGGCAGCAAGCAAGAAGCCAACAAGGCTCCATAGAGTGAGTAGTTCCATATTTTCTCCTTTGTTTGACGGCTTTACCCCGTCGCTCACAATAGTAGTATTACTACACGACTACTTAGCAATAGTCAAGTATAGGTTTTGTAACAGTTTTGTAAAAAGATTCCGCAAGATATCCTGGCAAAAATTGCAATAAAAACCGATAAATATGTTATATAAGGAGTATTTTTAAAATGCCTAGCCCTAAGGTGCATCCTAATCTCCAGGCCGGTGGAGATTTAGGTGAAACACTTTACAAAGTTGGTTCCGCACGCCGTCCTACAGCAGAACCAGACAACTTCGTTGGCGAAGTTGGCGACTTATTTTACAGTATGCGAGATACAAAACTGCGTATCTCAGATGGATACACTGTGGGCGGTTGGTATATTATTCCCGACTTCGAAGCCGTAGATACTGATATTATTCCAGGTGATGGAGTGACAATTAATATCGGTGGTCCTACTAACTACTTTGGCGACTTGTATGTTGACAATATTTTTGCAGGTGATTTAGTATTAGGTGGCGACTTAATTGTACAAGGTGATCAGGTTGTAAACAACTATGTTACTAATCAATTGTTTACAATTAACGAAGGATCAACTGGCGGTGGCGACGGTGCTGGTATTGAAATTTACTTAACAGAAAATAACTATGCTACAATCACATACGATTTAAGTTCAGATACTTTTGTATTCAACAAAAACATTACAGTCAATACAGTATACGGAGATCAAGTCGGCGATATCTATGCAGATGATGGTACAAGTCAAGTACTTGAAAACGGAACAGATGGAACAGACGCTTGGTTTAAAGGTTATGTTTATGGACAAGTAAGTGACATTAGTAATCACAGACTAGGTGAATTATTAGATGTAAATGTTCCTGATGTACAAGACGGGCAAGCATTAGTTTATGATGAAGATCTAGACAGATGGGTACCAGGCAATCCTACAGCAGAAGTAGATTATAATCAGCCTGGTAATTATGCATTTAAAACAATTTTAGTAGACGGACAAAATAA
>Ga0255776_10000149_pt1 | contig 73747 bp, 66 predicted proteins | sample 071ome_19_FD_179974 | JGI IMG/M metagenome (GOLD analysis project Ga0255776, IMG submission 179974) | Coastal salt marsh microbial communities from the Groves Creek Marsh, Skidaway Island, Georgia - 071413AT metaG (version 2) | ecosystem: Environmental > Aquatic > Marine > Intertidal zone >...
GCGTTCATCCACTAACTGGTATTCAGCATTGCTGCCTGCGCGGCCCACATCCCCCGCGTAGAACACTCGATCCCCTTTTTTGAATAGCTCACATTCAGGTCCGGCCTCGACCACAGTACCTATGGCATCAAAGCCCACGATCTTAGGCTCTCCTTTTTCCGGTAGGGCGCGCAGTCTAACTTTACTGTCGATGGGGTTCACACTGATGGCTTCAACAGCCACCAACAGATCGCGTCCTGATACCGATGGAATTGGCAACTCTATGTCCTGCAATGATTCAGGGTCTGAAATGGGAAGGCTTTTCGTAAAGGCCACAGCTTTCATCATGGTGTAGTGTCCACAAAGCGGAAGATGGTGAGAATTGTACTGGTAACACCGCGCAGAGGCGATAGAATACGGCATAGTTTTATTTCAGGGTTTCACTGCTATGCCGTTAACGGAACAAGAAATACTCAGCCTCGACCAGCAGCATGTTTGGCATCCGTATTCTTCTTTCACCAGTCCATTGTTGCCGTTCGTTGTTGAAAGCACCTCAGATGAGTTTATCCATTTGAAAGATGGTCGGCGTTTAATTGATGGCATGGCCTCATGGTGGTCATGTGTGCACGGCTATGGTCACCCGGAATTGAGACAAGCCGCTCACGAGCAAATTGACACAATGAGTCATGTCATGTTTGGTGGGCTCACTCATGAGCCCGCGGTTCGCTTATGTGAGAGCCTCGTGTCGTTGGCGCCGAGCGGGTTAAATAAAGTGTTTATTTGTGATTCTGGATCCGTATCAGTAGAAGTAGCCATGAAGATGGCGTTTCAATATTGCATAAGCCAGGGCCAGCAACAAAAAAATAAAATGCTAACCGTTCGTAACGGCTATCACGGTGACACCTATGCCACTATGGCGGTGTGTGATCCGGTGAACGGCATGCATCACATGTTTGAAAACATTCTTCCTAAGCATATTTTTGCTGAAGCACCGCCCTGTGGTTTCTACGATGAATTTGAGCCACACCATATGGCTGACTTCGAAAAAATGATTCGACATCATCAGAACGAAGTGGCGGCCGTCATTTTAGAGCCCATTGTGCAGGGCGCGGGCGGTATGCGTTTTTATCATCCAGATTATTTAAAGCAAGTCCGGGCCTTATGTGATGAGCTGGGTATTCTGTTAATTGCCGATGAAATAGCGACAGGTTTTGGGCGTACCGGAAAAATGTTTGCGTGTGAGTGGGCGGGTATTACGCCTGATATTTTATGTGTCGGAAAAGCGCTCACCGGTGGTTTTATGAGTTTGGCGGCGACCTTGTGCACAGATAAGGTTGCCAAAGGCATTTGCGAAGGAGAGGCCGGCGTCTTCATGCATGGCCCTACGTTTATGGGGAACCCGCTAGCCTGCCAGATTGCCAATGCCAGTATCGCTATCCTGAAACGCAACGAATGGCCTAATCAGGTTGCTCGCATTGAAACAGGCCTTAAGGCTGGGTTGAACGCCGCACGAGATTTAGAAAATGTCGCCGATGTTAGGGTTCTTGGGGCCATCGGTGTCATCGAACTACATGAGCCGGTGCACATGCCTACCGTCCAGCCGATGTTTGTAGAAGAGGGGGTTTGGGTGCGGCCGTTTGGAAAACTGATCTATGTGCTACCGCCGTTCGTCATCAGCGACGACAGCTTGAATAGCTTGTGCGAGGCCATGGTCAATGTGGTGAAGCGCATCGCAACGACCTAGTACGGGCGAATCTTAAACCTTGGCTGGGGCCTATGCCTCATCCAAGGCCTGCTTACCTAAACTTTCTGATAGTGCGAAACAAATATTGATGTATTGCTGCGCCAGTAGTGCATTCACTTCGAAGCCTTTCGCATGGGCGACGCGATTTCGTAAGCGTCTAAGCTCATGAAACAATTTACTTTGCTTTTCGTCGATCAAATTATGCTCTAGTAAGGCTTTGCCTAAAAATTTGTATCTTTGCTCGGTAGGAATCACGAGCGCTGGGAATCGTTTTAAAAGTAATTTTTCTGCACTGAGTTCCAGATGACTCCACGCTTCGAGAATGCCATGATTGGGCAGGTGGCTGGCCAACTCCATCAGTCGTTGTTGGTCACGTTCAGGTAGCCAGGCTTCAAGATCCGAGTGTGCGTCTTGTCGCACTTGGTTGAGATCTTGGCTGAATTGCAGTTCAAAATCTTTATATCGAATGGACTGGGCAAATGGCAGGAGCAGGCCGAGTGGACTTCTTAAAATGAGTAAACTCATCAATAGCGTAAAAGGCCAAATTATCAGCTCTAAAATATCAAGAACGAAATCCATCCAGTTCATCGGGCCACCTTTCAATTATCGACGCGGCATGTTACCAAATTGTGGTGCGTTTGTACTTGAAAGCGATAATGGATATGTACTGAATTGGGAAGAAGAGCGAGGGGAGTGGAAACGCCACCCAAAGAGAGTGCTTTGAGTGGCGAGTGAAATTACAGTTTGACGATGAGCTTACCTTGGTTACCGCCGGTGAAAAACAGGTTTAAACCCGTCATGGCGCTGTCTAGGCCTTCTAGTGTGTGGGTACGGAATTGGATTTTGCCGCCCATCACGTAAGGGGTGAGTTTTGATAACAGGGCCGGTACATCTTTAAAATGATCAGGCATGGCGAACCCTTGGATCGTGATGCGCTTTTTGATCAGCGGAATCCAGTTCGGGCCGGGTGCTGGAGATGCAGAGGTGTAATCGGCAATCATGCCACATACAACGATGCGACCGTGGTTATTCATACGATCAAAAATCAATTGTTGAATCGGGCCACCGGTGTTTTCGAAGAACACATCGACTCCATTGGGTGTCAATTCTGCAAGCTGTTCAGCTTGATTGTCGCTTTTATAGTTGATCGCGCCGTCGAAGCCCAGTTCGTTTACGATCCAGTCCGCTTTTTCTTCGCTGCCCACCACGCCTATCACGCGCAGGCCATCGGCTTTGGCCATTTGCCCCACAAGCGAACCTACGGAACCAGCCGCACCCGTCACGACAAGCGTTTCGCCCGCTTTAGGTTTACCAATGTTGAATAGGCCTTGTGTTGCGGTTAGACCCGGTAAAGCGAAAACGGCCAATGCCATTTCTTCGGTAACACCCGGTGGTACCTTGTTGAATCCTTGGCCATTACTCACCAAGTATTCGGCCCAGCCAGTCATGCCCATCACTTTGTCACCGATGGCGTAGTCTGGGTGATTCGATTCGACCACCTCGCCTAAGCCGCTGGATCGCATCACAGTGCCAAGTTCTACCGGTGGAATATAGCTCTCAGTATCTGGGCTCATCCAACCCAGCATGGCAGGGTCTAGCGACATGTGGGTTTGCTTGATCAGAATTTCCCCCGGGCCGGGCTTAGGCATGTCCTTCTTAACGACCTCAAACATATGAGGGCCAATTGGGCGTCCATCTGGGCGGGCGGTTAATAGAATTTCTGTGTATTGGGCCATTAGATTGCTCCTTTTATACGTAGTGCCAGTATTACCCTATAAAAAGATGTGATATATAGCTATGTAGGCGAAATTAAATTGTCATAAAAGCAATAATGGGTAGAAAATGGATCATTTAAGGGCCATTCAGTACTTCATATCTACTGTGGAACTGGGCGGGTTTTCAGCAGCGGCAGAGCGCCATGGCGTTCCGGCTTCGTCCATATCACGTCGGGTCAGTGATTTAGAGTCTCACCTGCAGGCACAGTTATTGGTGCGCAGTACCCGTAAGGTGACACTGACGGAGGTGGGACGTGATTACTTTAATGAGGTCACAACCCTAGTGGATCAGCTCACTCGCAGTGAGCAACGTGTGAAAAATTATCAAACGGAGCCCCAGGGTCGACTCAAGATTAGCTCAATGGTGGGTTTTGGTGAGCGGGTGCTATTGCCGTTGCTAGATGAGTTTATGGCGCTCTATCCAAGTATCGTAGTCGATTTGGAGCTGAGTGACGCACTGAGCAAGCTTGGGCGTGACGATGTGGACATCGCCTTTCGAGGCGGAGTAGTACCGGATGAACGGATATTGGCTGTGCCTTTATTGAATAACCAATTTGTGATGGTTGCATCGCCCAAATACCTAGCAGAGCATGGTGTTCCCACTCACACGCAAGATTTAACCTCGCATAAAGGCCTGTTTTTTAAAACCCCGATGGGGGCGACACCATGGCTCACTCAGGTTTCTGGTCAGTGGCAGAACGTGGCTCCCAATGAAGGCCTGACCAGTAACAACGGGCGTTGGTTAGTTCAACACTGTATATCAGGGGAAGGGCTTTTGATGTTGCCGCGTTGGGTTATCCGTGAGTACCTTGGACAAGGCGAGCTAGTCGAATTGAAGTTTGCGGATCCCTTGCAAATTAGCGAACAAAAGTTAGGGGTCTATATGCTTTATCAAAAACTGGATTATCATGTGCCCAAGATTAAAGTCGCGGTGGACTTCTTAGTCGCTAGGGTTCGCCAACAATTTTCAAGTGAATTACTTTAAACGAATGCAGAATGTGGCATAGTTTAGGATAAGTTGTAGTCGAGAATATCAGATGCATTATTTTTTAATTGGCTTACGTGTTTTATTGAGTTCAGGGTATCGAAAGTTCATTTTGATTCCGCTGGTGGCCAACGCTATCTTATTTGTAGTAATGGCGGTTTCTTTGTTCAGCTTGTTACCGAGCAGTGTCCAGTTTCTGATGGATTGGGTTCCCAGTTGGTTACCTTTCGTTGAATGGATTCTTTATACCATTTTTGGTTTGGTGTTTTTATTAGGCTATGCCATGAGTTTTACATTTATTACCAATGTCTTCGCGGCACCATTTAACGGGCTTTTAGCGGAAAAAATACAAAAAGAATCTGGGCTCAATATTCCAGAAGAATCGATCGGTTCAATGATCATTCGCACCTTAGGCAGAGAGCTTAAGAAAGTGATCTACTTTATTGTTTATGGCATTGCAGTGATGATTGGGTTGTTTATCTTATCCCTGATACCGTTAATCAATTTGCTGGTACCAGTGCTGGCCTTTATGTGGGCGGCTTGGTGCTTATCGATTCAGTATTTGGATTACGCAGCCGATAATTGCCAGCAGGATTTTCGCGAATTACGTAAACAGGCGAAAAAACCATGGTTTTCTGTGTTCGGCTTTGGTGGCTTGATCTCACTGCTAATGATGGTTCCCATCGTTAATATTTTTGTTATGCCGGCCGCTGTCGCGGGCGGAACACTTCTATGGCTACGAAAAATTCATGAACCTAACATCGAAATCAATCTAAAGGATGTTTTTAAACAACCAGCACAAATTGGCTATCGCGATTCCGGCGGAAATGAAAGTGCAGGGTAAGCAAGATTAAAAGGGTTAGAAAAGAGGCGCAAAATTGAGAGCAAATGGGGACTACCAAATTTCGTTCAATAGAGCGCCGGCAAAACACTATTGCCTTTTAGTTCCGAGTAATTGCAAATCACAAGGGATTGTCATTTGCGCAAAGGATTATCTAGTCAATTGATTCCGGTGTAAACGTTCGTTCATTTTTTTAAATCTTCTTAAGTGCCTGTTATCTCTCGTTATTCATGAAATTTATTATGGAAATAACGAATTTTTTTTTCGTTTCGAATAAAACTTATACGTTCTTGTCTAACTGGTTTAGTTAATGACGTCTGACTATTTGAACAGGATAATGGTAAAAAGTTTCTAAAGAATGACAAAGAATGAGAAAAGAAAAGTTAAGGTTTTAGCTCGTTTGAAGTGACGGCGTGTTTGAGTATCTAAATGGCAGGAAATAAAAAAGCCCCAATTTGGGGCTTTTTTATTTAAGCTTCTTCTGAAGTTAGAAGATATTCCATCAGTGCTTTTTGAGCATGAAGTCGGTTTTCCGCTTCGTCCCATACGACTGCGCGAGGATCATCTAGCATATCATGGCTGATTTCTTCGCCCCTGTGAGCAGGAAGACAGTGCATGAATAACGCTTCTTTATCGGCTAGATCCATAAGCTCTGGACTGACCTGATAATCTTTGAAGATGGCTTCACGTTCTTTTTGTTCTTCCTCTTGACCCATGGAAGCCCATACGTCCGTAACCAGTAGGTGAGCGCCTTTGGCGGCTTCTTTTGTGTCACGAACGATGCGTACGCGGTCTTTGTTTGCTTCGACCAATTCAGGCATGGGGTCATATCCTTCAGGACAGTTCACCACAAGATTAAAGTCAAACTGACGCGCGGCGTTGATGTAGCTATTGCACATGTTGTTACCGTCGCCCACCCAAACAACCGTTTTACCTTGAATGCTGCCACGGTGTTCTTGATAGGTCTGCATGTCAGCCAACAGCTGGCATGGGTGATACTCGTCTGTCAGGGCATTAATCACCGGCACGCGAGAGTTGCTGGCAAACGCTTCTACCTTTTCATGCCCAAAGGTACGAATCATGATGATGTCGCACATACGGGATAATACTTTCGCGCTGTCTTCAATGGGCTCACCGCGGCCCAATTGGGTGTCTCGTGGTGACAGAAAGATGCCGGTGCCGCCCAATTGCGCTATGCCGGCTTCAAAGCTCACTCGGGTACGAGTCGAAGACTTTTCGAAAATCATGCCCAGCACTTTGTTCTTTAACGGTTCGTACACCTGGCCTTGCTGGTGAAGCGATTTAAGCTCAGATGCGCGATTAACTAATAACGCCAGTTCAGAGGGCGTAAAATCTAAGAGCGTCAAAAAATGACGTGGTGCCGCTTTTGCCATTTGTGTCATGGTAATTGGCCTTTTATTTTTGCTCGGCGAAAAAGCGCTTAATTAGATCGCTAACTTTGTTCGCAATCTCATCCGCTTCGTCGTCGGTTAGAATGAAAGGTGGTAGCAAACGTACCACATTGCCAGCTGTCACGTTCAGTAACAGACCAGCGTCCAAGGCAGACTTCATTATGCCTGCTGCGTTTTCTTCAGTATCCAAAACGATACCGATCATCAGTCCTTTTCCTCTGTACTCAGTCACATATCCCGTGTTGTCGAGTTGACCTTGAATACCACTACGAATGCGATCTCCAAGTTCTAGAATGCGTGCCAACAGTTGCTCTGATTGAATGGTGTCGATAACCGCATTGGCGGCGGCGCACGCTAACGGGTTGCCTCCGTAGGTGGAACCATGGCTGCCAGGTTGCAGAACATCAGCGGCTTTGCCTTTTGCCAGGCATGCACCGATGGGCACGCCGTTGGCGAGTCCTTTTGCCGTGGTCAGCACGTCTGGGTGCCAGTCAAAGTATTGGAATGCGAAATACTTGCCGGTACGCCCGTTGCCCGTTTGAATTTCATCTAACATGAGCAGCATGTCGTTTTGATCACATAGGCTGCGTAGCCCATTCATGAATTCGTCAGTCGCGCTGGTGACACCACCTTCGCCTTGAACCGGTTCAATTAAAACGGCTACAAGGTTCTTATCATTGGCGACGGCTTGCTTTGCTGCATCAAGGTCGTTGTATGGAATTCGTACAAATCCATCCACTAATGGGCCAAAGCCGGCTTGTGCCGCTTTATTGGCTGTCGCTGAAAGGGTGGCTAGGGTACGACCATGGAAGGCGCCATCTACCACTAAAATATGAGGCGTTTCGATGCCCTTGTTGTGGCCAAACTTACGCGCGATCTTAATGGCGGCTTCGTTGGCTTCTGCACCGGAGTTGCTGAAAAACACATTGTCCATGCCACTGACGGCGGTCAGTTTTTCTGCGAGCACTTGTTGTTGGCCGATGCCGTAGAGGTTAGACGTATGAACCAGGTTATCTGCCTGTTCTCGGATGGCTCGTGTAACAGCTGGGTGGCCGTGGCCCAAGCCGCATACAGCGATGCCGCTGAGTGCATCTAAATAGGCTTTGCCGTCAGTATCGAAAACATGTGCGCCCTGACCTTTCGTAAAGGTTACAGGTAGCCGTCCGTAGGTATTCATAATAGGTTGCATCGTCATTCCTCGCAGCCTAAAAAACGCAAAAAGGCAGCTATGAACTCCATTCGCTCGGTTAATTATTGAGCGTTTGAAGCGATGCTGCCAAATCAAGAGCCAAGCATAATACCTAAATGAAGGTCGAATTCAAGTGGCTCAGGACTTCCAATCCTTTGAGCTGAGCCAAGGCATAGGATGCTGGGTTTAACTGTCTCCGTCGGCAAACGTGAGGCCCTTGTTAATATTCAGACCGTCAATGACCGATGTTTTAAAGTTACCGTCGAGTGCTTTTAAGTAGGTTTGCGTATCGATGACTGAACGTTCGTCGATGGCACTGCGAATAAGCACTAAGTTTTCTCTAATGGTAGCAACGTCTTGCTCATACCCATTGCTTGCCATGATGGCAAAGAGAGACAGTTCAGTGCTCGCCGATTGATCCAATAAAGACTCGATCATATCGATGGAATCCTTAATGCTCAGCCAGAGTGTTTCCGAGTTAATCGTGAGGTCATCGAATAAAGCGGCATTACCGACAAAATCCAAATACTCTTGAACGGCAACAATGAGCACTTCGCTGCTGACTTTTCCTGTGCCATCGCTATCAAGCGCGGAGAAATAGCTTTCCAATAGGTTGTCGCTAAAGAGAGTGGCGTAGGGTACGCCGGTACTGCGATAGTCTGTGGTCCACTGAAGGACAACCTCTGTCGCTCGGCGGCTAAGCTCATACGCAAGTGCTTTTACTACGTCACACTTTTTGGGGGTCGAATTAAACTCGGCGACGATGTCTGCACTAACAAGGTCATTGGAAAGTGTCGTAAACAGCGCCGTTTCAAGAGCATAAAGCCCGACATTGGCAGGCCTTTCGTTCGTAAGGCTGTCTGCTTCAATGTCTGATTGCGCATCGATCCATGTTTGAAACTGGGTATTGGTTTCGCTTCTTACTATTGATTCCGTTGACCGATAGACATCGATGTAGTCGAGCAGGTCAGACGACTGATCTTGAATCACAAGGGGGCCGAATTGAAAAGGAAGTAACGAGAACCAAGTACGATACGTGTCTTGCCACTGCTGTTGCACGTTGCTCAATGTGATGTCCGTTACCGGGCTTGCACACATATTAGTGATGTCGGTTTTGAGTGCCTGCGCGCTTTGGCCAAACGCGGCAACCGCCGGCAGGGTGACGTGTTCAATACTGGTTTTCACGCCGAGATCGACTTCTGACGGACGTTGATCAATGTCAGATTCAGAGCCGCAAGCGCTCAGCAAGAGCGCAGTTAACGTGTATACGGTGGTTTTAACCCAAGATGAAAGTTGTGTAATCATATTCAATTTTTTGTACCCAAGCCTAACTGCATAACGTGATCATGTGGTTGTCCCATTGTAAATTGGGAAAGGACTGACGGGCGCTGATATTCTCTTTTAGCGTGAGCCCATGAAGCTGGCGAACCTTACCGGCAGAGTTCGATAGGATAAAGAACTCGCTATCCTGACTTACGGTGAGCCCGCATACATTGTCAAAGAAGTGATGCCCTAAAAATTCCCCCGAATCGATGTTCCAAAATAGCGCAAGGTCGCCTCTAGGGCTGGTAAACGCGGCCGTTCGATATTTGTCATTGATGCGGACACTGCCCATATAATCTTTGAGCTTGAGTAAAATCGAAGCGGGCGCAGTTAACTGGATTAACCCTTGCCCAGGCAAAATTAAGGCGGCTAGTGGGGTTAAATCGGTCGAGGCCATAAAGTCCCTTTGCACCTGAATACCCACGGCGATGATACCATCTGAACTCACGTCTAAATGTCTTAAACTGGCCTTGGATTCCGGCACCTTGTATTGCTGTTCGATCTTGCCGGTCACAAGGTTGAGAATGGAGACATTGGAATTCATGGTTTGTCCGTTTACCAATTGACCCTGCTCATCCTTGATGAGGCCGCCATTGGCAATGGCTAACTTCTGCGTATTGGGAATCACCAGAATTTCATGGGGACCAACACCGCCGCTGGGAAGTTCTTGGATAACGGAAAAGGTTTGGGTCTCTCGAACGGTAATGACGCCTTTTTGTGTGCGGCGATCGGTTTCTGAGCAATACAAAAATGCCCCGTCAGCACTAAAGCATGCATGACCTTCCATAAATAGGTGCTTGGGGCTTTGAAAAAACTGGGGTTCGGCCGTGGTCTGTTGCGCATTCGCCATATTCAACACCATGCCCTGATTACCTGGGCGGCGAGACACCATGACAATTTGGTTGGGCTGAGCTGGGTTGCTGCTAAGACCGTGGCCGCGAAACGCACTGTTGGCTGAGCCATGGTTGCCATGGTCGTTGGCAAAACTTAAGGCGAACCGATCGGCGTCGCTGCCCGAAGCGGAAAGCCAAGTGGTGGATGGATTAAATGCATCCATCCGCGAAAGGCCGTAGAGTACGGGAACCGACAACCCGGCTAATGCACCGAGTAACACCTTTCGTCGTGTCAGTTGAGTCGTCATAAATCAAATACTATTCACAAATAAAATTAATTTCTCTCGTTGGTCTTTATTCAGGTAAGTGAACGCCAACTTAATTTTTTGCGCTTCACCACCGTGCCATAAAATCGCTTCTTCGATAGTGTTTGCTCGTCCGTCATGAAGCAGAATGGCGCTGCCATTGACGATTTTTCTTAGTCCCACGCCCCAAAGGGGAGGTGTACGCCACTCTTGGCCGGTGGCTTCGAAATCTGGTCGGTTGTCTGCTAGGTCTGGGCCCATGTCGTGCAATAAAAAGTCGGAATAGGGCCAGATGATTTGCTCACTTAAATAGGGCTTGCCCTTGAGTTTCGCCGTTTGATAGCTGGGCTGGTGGCAATTTTGACAGCCAATTTTGTAAAACAGTTCTCGCCCTTCTTGAACGTGTTCGTTGCTCAAGTTTCTCGCTTTAACGGGAGCCAGGTGGCGGTTAAACTGCACCATTAAGTCTAAATTTTTTTCGGATAACTCGGTGCCGTGTTCATCGGTTCCATGTTGGCTGTTTAAACATTGTGGCTGCGCAGACGTACAGGGCTGTTGGGGAAACAATGGGTTGGTGACCCCCAGGTCGTTGGTCAGTGCGCCCGCCACCGTCATGGCTAATGTGGGGCGATTCGCCTTCCAGCCAAAGCGGCCTTCACTTACGGTGTGCGTTTCTTCATTCCACACGCGGTTTACACGACCCGAAATGCCGTCTTGGTTTATATCGTTCGGATCGGCCAGTGCGTCAATGTCGGCTTGCGCAATGGATTCAATGAGGCCCATACCATGAATGGCCGGTGCCACTCTGACACTGAACATGGTGTCATCCCCAAACGGCCCATAGCCGAGGTAGCGGAAGTCTAGGCTAGGTTGTTTAAGCGTGACTTGATGTCCATCAGGGTAGGTAAAGGTGTGTTCTTTCCAAATTAAGTGAATGTAGGCCTCTGGCGGTACATCATGGGTTAGATTGCTGGCCGCATGTCGCATTTGATGGGCTAACGAGGTGGATTGCGTTTGGATCTGATCGCCATAAACCGGGTGCGGTTGAACACCCTGAGGGTCATTGGATGTTGGAACGCTGAGTCGAACCAAGGTTGTCATTAGGGGGGTATCAGCGTCTTGTGGAATAAACCCTTTGCCACCGTTGATATGACAAGTAAGGCAGGTGCGAGCATTGTACAGTGGTCCGAGCCCGTCTCGCGCCGCGGTAATCGTGGGGGCTTTAATCCAAGGTTGTTGCGCAAATGCCTTGCCCACGTGAAACTCGGATTTCTTGTCGGTGGGTAAATTATTAAGAGGCTGATCGAAGCGCGCACGACCGTTCGGCGTCACCGTAGTGTCGCCACCGCTAAGCCATTCCGATGACTGAAAATCCGGAGCAAACGCTTCATCTGACTCAGAGCAACCGTAAAAAGAGCTCATCGCCACAAACAGGAAAAGCCGAGCAAAGCTCGGCTTGAAAAAGTACTGCAGACTCATATGGTTAGAAGGCTCCGGTGGATTCCTCGTCAACCACGTCGCCTAGATCCAATTGGTCAGCGATTTCTTGAAAACCATTGGACTGTGCAACCAGTGCGTTAACCACTAAGTTGATAGGATTGGTTTCACCGCGGTTTGCATCCATGATCAGTACGTCAAACGGTTCACCGTCACGGGCACGGGCGTCGATCGCTTCGTATGCGGTTTCGGTCGCTGACAACGCTTCTTCTACAAGGGTGTTCAGCGCAGACAAGCCTTTTGCTTTTAGGTAGTCGTCAAAACCAAAGCCGTTTACTGCATTGGTGGTCACGTCATCAACACCGTCTAGGTCGCTGTCGTAACCGGCATAATCACCGAAGTAATTATTCGATACGCCTTCGGCATTTAGCCAAATGTCGCGGTGAGTGTTGTCAGAGAAGCAAGAGTGCTCGTCTTCTTGAGAGTTCGCCGCGTAGGCCACTTGGATACGCTCACCAGCCAGTTCGCCATAGGAAAGTGTGCCCATGGCAAATAGAATTTCTGCAATCTTGGTTTGTGCGGCTTCAGTATTCGATGCATCCACAAACTCTGCGCGGTAATTGTCTTCGACATTCGGCGCCCATTGAGCCTGAACGCTTTCTAGATCGTTGACCAACTTAGCCGCGACGACTTCTAGGTACTGGTGGCGACGCGCAGCAAAGTCATCTGTGGTGAAATCGGTTAAAGGACGCTGACCGCCAGTCGCCAGTGGATTTGTGGGTTCAGCGGCGTCGGCCACCACTTGTGTTTTCACCGCGGTGTCACGGTCGGCACCCGTCGTTCCTTCCGCATCGTTGTTTAAATCTTGGCCCCATAGTAGGAATTCAATGGCGTGATAACCGGTGATGACGTCTGTCTCATCGCCATTGGTCGCGTTGGTGCCATCAAATAGGTCGGCATTGATGGTAATGCTGGTGGTGTTAATGATGTTGTCGGTGACCATGTCACCATCAACGCTGCCTCCACCGTTAATGCCTACTGAGTTCCCGTCGGCTGTCATTTGGCCATCGTTAAAGTCGGCACCGTCTGCAATCACATAATCGATCAGTGCTTCACCTAATGGCCATGCATTTAGGTCGCCCTCAGGGCCGTCTTCTTCTTCCGCTGTGGTTGGGTCATCGTCAATAGGGGAGTTGCGGAAGCGGTACACTTCAGATTGACCGTAAGGCTCGCGCGCAACCAGCCAAGCGGTTTTAGCGGCCAGTAAATTGGCAGAGGTCGGGTCTGCTTTAAATGTTGCTAGTGCAGTTTGTAAAGCTTTGGCCGTGTTCACCGAGTCGGAGTACACCGCGTATGCAATGTCTGCGTTGGTGTTCAAAAGTTTCGCTTCGGCAGAAAGACCATCGTCGCTATCGCTTCCACAGGCTGTGATAAGTGAGGCGCTGGCAATCAGTGCAGACAATCGAGTGAGTTTCATTGTGGCTCCCTTGTTCATACTTTCGCCAAAAGGTTGGATAAACGAGTTCATCTTGCTGTTTGGCTGATGTAGGTCAGTGCAGGTTGTTTTATTTTGTGCGAAATTTATTACAAATGATAATGATTTGCAAATACAAATTGCAAAAGCGACTAATTCGTATTTAAAAACTGAGCCGATTCGATTACTATCCGTCTCCTCTGACGGTGGGGTGACCCGCATCGACTTGCTTGGGTAAATAAAGCGCAAATGGGCATTGGTATGCATTGCCGATGAGAAACGACATGATTAGACCCCCTATAACGACCGACCGCTTTTTTCTGGTGATGACCTTTGCTTTTTTGGCAGGGCTGACCGGTTGTGGTTCAAACGAGCAAACTTCGTCACCTAGTCTGGATACCAAGGTCAAGTTAGGCGAGCAACTCTTTAGCGACATTCAATTGTCTTTTAATGGCACGCAATCCTGTGCCACTTGTCATGACCCCGATGCTGCATTTGTGGATACCCGATCCTTAGCGGGTCATGGTGACGCTGCGTTTTCCGCTTCAGTGGGGGACGATGGTGTTTCGTTAGGGGATCGCAATGCGCCTTCGGCGGCTTACGCATTCTTAAGCCCAGAGTTTCAAGTCGGCACGCGCCAACGAGTCGCCAGCCAAAGAACCAGTGGCGTGGGTGCTTACGAAGGGTATTTAGGAGGGCAGTTTTGGGATGGTCGAGAATCGAACCTTGCTGGTCAAGCCGGAGGCCCGCCACTGAATGCGTTAGAAATGGGCATGCCCAGTAAACAGGCTGTCGTGGATGTGCTTCGTGCCGATGAAGAGTATGCCGCCTCGTTCGAATACCTATACGGTAGCGACATTTTTAACGACATTGAATCTGCCTATGCCTCTATGGCCGACGCCATTGCTGCGTTTGAACACACGGAAGCCTTTGCACCGTTTGATTCAAAATACGATCGCTCGCTGAACTTTCCTGCAACCTATGCCTTTTATATCGAGTCGGCTGCGGCAAAAGGTAAATCGAAATTTTTCTCTTCCGATCTCGCCTGTGCCTCATGCCATCAATTGAAATCGGTGGGTTCAAAGCAAGAACCGTTTACCAGTTTCGAGTATCACAATCTGGGCGTGCCAACGAATCAAACGCTTAAAGCCGAGCGAGAAAGCCGCGATCTGGTACATGGCATAGATTTAGGTTTGGCGAATAATACGAATATCGCCTCAGAAGATGTCGGCAGCAGTGAAGGTAAGTTTAAAGTCCCCACGTTAAGAAATGTGGCCGTCACCGCTCCTTACATGCACAACGGCGTGTTTGAACGCTTGGATACGGTGATGCGCTTTTATGAGCACGCGAAGATGGTAGGTCGTGGTGAAACCAGCACCATAGTTAACCCTGAAACCGGTAACGTGTTTGCCGATGCAGAAGTTGCTGACAATATTTCTCATGATGTTTTAGCGAACAACCAAATTAACATCGATAGCGAAACGGCGTTCCAACTTGAATGCTTTTTGATGTCGTTAACCGATGCTAGATACGAACATTTATTGGACGCGGCCAAGGTAAAAAACTGCGGCTTGTAACCTCTTATTATTATCACCAATGGCTTGTGCGGTTCTGCGTTCAAGCCTTTTTGTTTATGGAGTGACGAGTGTCTTATTCTCGACAAACCCTTTTGTTTATCAGCGTGTTCCTGTCCCAAGGGGTATGGGCCAGCAATCTTGAAGCAGAGCAGGTTGACGTTGGTCAGGAAGATGAGCAGCAACAAGAGGGCGATGCCATTAGTTTGGATAAAGTCTATATCACAGGTGGTCAGGAGCAGATATCCAAGAAACCAGGTTCGGCCATTTTGTTGGATGATTTACAACTGGAAAAATTTGAATATTCAGATATTCACCGCGTGATGAATGCAGTGCCGGGTGTGAACCTGCAAGAAGAAGATGGATATGGCCTTAGACCCAATATTGGCTTACGCGGCACGTCACCAGAACGTTCCAAAAAAATTACCTTAATGGAAGATGGTGTGCTGGCGGGTCCTGCACCGTATTCTGCTCCGGCTGCGTATTATTTTCCAAATGTTTCACGCATGAGTGCGGTGGAGGTATTTAAAGGGCCATCTACGATTCAATATGGCCCGGCCACCGTCGGAGGGGCGGTGAATCTGGTGTCGCGTCCTGTGCCGTTTGCCACAGAAGGTCAAATTGACGTTCAACTGGGGGGCGATGGATACCAGCGAGTGCAAGCGCATCAAGGGCAGCAAACGGGGGATTTTGGCTATGTGGTTGAAGCGCTGCATTTTGCCGCCGACGGTTTTAAGGATTTAGATACCGGTGGTGATACTGGGTTTGAACGAAATGATGTGCAGGTTAAAACTCAATGGCAAAAAATGGGAGCGGTGAGCCACCTTTTTCAATTTAAACTTGGTTATGCTGACGAAGATTCCAATGAAACCTATTTAGGTTTGACGCCACAAGATTTCGAGTCTGAGCCTTATCGTCGATACGCAGCGTCGCAATTGGATAACACGGATTGGGTGCATTCTCAGATTCAACTCACCCACGTTATGGAAGCCTCAGACTACACACTGTCCTCGGATGTTTATCGTAATGAGTTTGATCGCGACTGGTTTAAACTAAACGGTTTCAATTCTTCTAGCGTCAGCATTCAGGACACGCTACTAGACCCTATTACGTACGCAGAGTATTACGCGGTGCTAGCGGGTACTGGGGATTCCACGACGTCGGATATGCAACTACGCATCGGTAATAATGCTCGTCAGTTTTTGTCTCAAGGGGTTCAGTCTCGTTTCAACAAAAGTCTTTTTTCCACCGGTATCGAGCACGCCATCGAAGTGGGCGTTCGTTTACATCAAGATGAAGTGGATCTGCATCATACAGAACAGAATTACGTGATGGCTGTAGGTGGTCAACTGACGGCAGTAGACAGCACCTTTAAAACCACCTCTAGGAGTCTAACCCAGGCTCAAGCCGTCGCAGTGTATGTGCAAGACGAAATGATCATGGGTGATAGCACCCTGACGGTGGGCGTAAGACATGAAAACATCGAAACCGAAAAAACCAGTTATGGCGTCATTACCGGTATTGTAGAATCAGTGGAAACCCTTAATCAATCGGTGACCCTGCCCGGTGTTGGCTTTTTCCGTCAAACCAACGAGCATCTTGGTTGGCTGGTGGGGGTTTACAAAGGTTTTACAGCCGCCACACCCTCGGGCAATGAGAATATCGAACCCGAGCTAAGCACCAACTATGAAGCGGGTTTTCGTTTCTCCGATGTCAGTCAAGCCGAGGTAGTCGCGTTCTTAAATCATTACGAGCAGTTCAGTGGCTCCTGTGCGTTTTCTCAGGGGTGTGATACAAACAACGTGGGGAACCAGGCCAATGCGGGCAGCGCCATAGTTTACGGTATCGAAGCCGCATGGAAGCGTGGCTTTGATGTCGCCAATGTCTCGTTGCCTTTGTCAGTGAGCTACACCTTCAGCCACGGCGAATTCCAAGAAGATTTCGTCGATACAGAAGGGGCGTTTGGCCAGAAAGGGTTGGAGATTAAAGACGGTTACGAAATTGCCTATTTGCCGGCCCATAGGTTGAACCTACAGGTGGGGGCAGAATGGGAGCGCTATCACCTAGATGCCTCAGTGTTGTATCAAAGCGACATGCGCACGGTGCCGGGCGAGGGCGACCTGATCGACGGTTACCATGTACCGGCTTACACCGTACTCGACATTAAAGGGGCGTATGATCTAGGTAGCGCCACTCAGGTGTATGCCAGTGTCGATAATCTGTTGGATAACACCTATCTGGTGGCCACCAAGCCTTACGGCTTGAGACCAGGCAAGCCGCGCACGCTGCTTTTGGGGGTTAAACACCGCTTCTAGGGTTGGGAAAGACCAATCCCTAGTATATTGCTGGGTTATTGGCTAAAATGGCCGCCATTGTGTTTAGTGACGACCGATAGAGAGTAGCGTTATGTCTGACATCATGGATCAAATCAAAGACCAGATCGAGTCGAATGTGGTATTGCTTTACATGAAAGGCAACCCAAATCAGCCACAGTGCGGTTTTTCTGCTCGTACTGTGCAGGCGTTGATGGAATGCGGTAAGCGTTTTGCGTACGTAGATGTATTATCTAACCCAGATATTCGCGCCAATCTGCCCGCTTATGCAAACTGGCCGACCTTCCCTCAGCTTTGGGTAAACGGCGAGCTTGTGGGTGGCTGCGACATCGTGACTGAAATGGCGGCCAGCGGTGAATTGAAAAAAATTATCGACGATGCCGTACCTGACGAAGCGTAATACGTACGATTTGCATTAGGTGAAGAAAGACTCCGAAAGGGGTCTTTTTTTTTGCCCTAAATGTCGCTCAACACCATATATTTAGCGGTTTTGCTGGCCTTGTAACAAAACTGTCATAATACTAAATTAGCCTACGCATCCTATGAAAACGTCCAAAATGCTAGGTAGTAGAATGCGCAAATACCTCTCCTGTATGCTGCTGTTGACAGCGTTACTGTCTCAGTTTTCCCTCGCTGTTAAAGTTGAGCAAGAGACTCGCTTAAGCGAAACCTTGGCCGAGATTATGGCTCAGCCAACTGCCATCGAATCGTTGTCGTCCAACGATTCGATTGTCACCTTATTTACCATTCATGGTTCTAACACCGTCGGTGAAAAACTCGCACCCGCCTTAGTCGAGGCCTATCTAAAAGCCAAAGGCATCAGCAATATTCGTGTGCAGCCTCTAGAAACGGAAAACGAAAAAGTGGTGAAAGGGGATTTTGTCAGCGAAGGCAAAACCGTTCAGGTTAAGATCGCCGCACACGGTTCGAGTACAGGTTATAAGAGCCTAGTGAACGGAGAGGCTGATATTTGGGCGTCCTCGAGACCTGCCAAGTCGAAAGAAGTGACCAGTGCCGCCGAGTTTGCCGACCTCACCAGTTCCGATGCTGAGCATATTTTGGGCATTGACGGTCTGGCCATTGTCGTAAACCCAGGTAACTCGATCGACCGTCTAAGCAAGGCGCAGCTAGGGCGCATTTTTGCGGGAGAGATCAGCAACTGGCAAGAAGTAGGCGGGGCAGATCAGCCTATTCGATTATTTGCCCGAGACGAAAACTCCGGTACATGGGATAGCTTTAAAAACATGGTGCTGGGTAAGCAGTATGCGTTAAGCACCGATGCGCTTCGCTTTGAATCCAGTGAACAGCTTGTGAATAATGTGGTGAGAGAGGCCGGTGGCATCGGCTTCATAGGCATGGCGTTCGTCGCGAACAGTAAATTGATTGCCATCAGTGACGGCCCAGCACAAGCTTTTAAGCCGTCTGATATGACGGTGGCTACGGAAGATTATGCGCTGTCTCGCCGATTGTTTTTCTACACCGACGACCAGCCCAAAAATAAATACGTAGACGACTTCATGGCATTTGCTCAGGGCATTAACGGGCAAAAAATTGTGAAGAAAGAAGGCTTTGTATCGCAAAACGTTATGGCTATGAACATGGCGCTGCCGAAAGACTTGCCGCTAGATTACCTAGATATGGTGAGAGGGGCTGAGCGTCTAAGTATCAACTTCCGCTTTCAAGAGGGCAGCGCCAAATTGGATAATAAAGCCCTGAAAGACATTCAACGCCTAGCCTATTTCCTTAAGAAAGAAGCAAAGGGTAAGCGTGTCATGCTCATTGGGTTTGGTGATAAGCGTAAGAACGATCAGCGTTCAAAATTGCTGTCTAAATTGCGAGCCATGGCGGTACGCCGAGAATTAGCCCGTTTGGGCATTCACCCTGAAGCCACCACAGGCTATGGCGACTTCAATCCGGTTGCGTCATTTGAAGGGGCTAGCCGCGTGAAGAATCGTCGTGTTGAGGTGTGGGTTCGCTAGGAGCTTCATCATGGTCGCGGTCCGCCTCAAAGGTGGGCTGCATCAAAATATAGGTGCTAACACTGACACCGATCGCCGCTAGCAAGACCACGACCCAAATCGGTGGGGAAATCAACCAGACGGATGACCCCATCGTCACGGTAATCATGCCAATCGCCAGATACTTTGCCCGTTTCGGGATGCCATCCCCCCTCAAATAATGCAGCACATAGTGCCCAAGCTTAGGGTGCTCAATGAGCCACTGATAGAACTTAGGGCTTGAGCGCCAAAAACACCAAGCCGCTAAAATCAAGAAGATGGTGGTGGGCATAAGAGGTAAAAATATCCCTAGCACCCCCAGTCCCACGAATGTCCACCCTAGGGTAATGAGAAGCCCTTTATACCAGCGGCTTTGGCGTATTTGATCTCGCACTACTTATCCTTTCTTGCCCGTTATGGGCCTATTGGAAAAATTTACCAGTTGTATAAGCAAAATCCAATGCACCAACTATGCTAATGGAAGGAACGTCATAGAAAGGTCTGATTATGTCGAACGTTAATGTAAACCAGCAAGGACAGCAGGTGACCATCGCCATCAATGGTCGCTTCGACTTTAATATCCTACAAGAATTTAGAGATGCCTACTCGGATTTAGCCGGTAGCAGCTATGAATTTGTCGTGGACTTGGCCCAGACAGAGTACATCGACAGTAGCGCCTTGGGCATGCTACTGAACATGAAAAACCACTTAGGCAGTGATGATTGCTCGATCGAAATTCGCAATTGCCAGCCTAATCTCATGAAAATATTCACGATTGCCCATTTCGACAAAAAATTTAAGTTCGTCTAATTCATGCAAGTCCTTGTTGTAGATGACCAAGCCACCAACCGGGCCATACTCAAATGGCTGCTGGAGGATGATGGTCACACGGTATTAGAGGCCGAAAACGGCTTAGAAGCCGTCGAGCTGTATCAGGCCAATGATGTCGACATCGTTTTGATGGACGTCATGATGCCGGTTATGGACGGATTAGAGGCCACGCAAAAGATTAAGGCCATCGATAACGATGGCCATTATGTCCCTGTGATTTTCCTAACGGCACTAGAAGACGACAAGGCATTAAGCCAATGCCTTGAGTCCGGTGGTGATGACTTCCTTAGTAAGCCCTATAACGAAGCCGTTTTAAAATCGAAAATGGCAGCGCACATTCGGATTCGTGAGCTGACAAAAGACATCACCGAAAAGAACAAAGAACTCACCGCCCACAATAACCGCTGGCAGCGAGAGCAGGCCATTGTGGCCCACATCTTTAATACGGCCATGGAGCATAACCTCAGTGACTGCGACAGCTTACGTAGCCACATCGCTCCCGCCTCGACTTTTAACGGTGATATCTTGCTGTCTGCCCCCAGCCCGACCGGAGGTTTGTACGTCTTTTTAGGGGATTTTACCGGTCATGGCCTTGGCGCTTCCATCGGCACACTGCCTATCGCCCACAGTTTTGAACAGCTCGCCAATCGTCACTTGAGTGTGGGTGAGATTGCGTTCGAGTTTAATCAAATGCTCAGCTCCATGCTGCCAGACTACATGTTCTGCTGTGCCACCATTTTGGAATTAAATGCTCAAGGCGACAGCATTCAAGTGTGGATGGGCGGCTTGCCCGACGCCTATATCATTGCGGCAGATGGCTCCCTAAGAGAGCCGGTTAAATCGGGTAACATGCCCTTGGGCATTGAGCACAATGCGGATTTCAATAAAGGTTTCGAAGTGAGAAATCTTAACCCAGGTGAGCGTGTGGTGTTCTTCACCGACGGCATCATCGAGGCAGAAAGCCCGGAAGGGGAGTTCTTTGAAGAAGACCGCTTATTAGCGTGCTTCCGTTCGGGCGTGACCGATACGTTGACTGAGGTGTTAACCACGCTCACGGGCTTTATTCAAGGTGCAGAGCAAAGAGACGACATCACCTTGGTCGAAGTGTCGAGCGGCCCCGTGACCATTCATCACACCGAGCAAGATCAAGACACAGAAAACTACGACGGCATTTTGTGGGCCATGAAATGCGACCTGCAAGTAGATGACATTCGAAGGGGCAACCCAGTGGAGGAGATCATGTCTATTTTGGGTGCGCAAACCCTTTTACGCCCCAATCGAGATGTGATTGGACTATTGCTTGCTGAACTCTATAGCAATGCCCTAGAGCATGGCATTTTAGATCTTTCATCGGAGTTAAAGAAAACCGAAGATGGTTTCATGATGTATTACCAGCAACGGCAGGAGCGATTGCAATCGTTGCAGGCCGCTCGCATATATGTGGAGTTTGAGTTGGTCAAGGAAAGTGAACTGATTTTGCAAATCCGCATGAAAGACTCCGGCAAAGGCTTCGACTACAAGGGCATCGACCTCTCAAAAAACGACGACTCCTTTGGACGTGGTGTTTCGCTCATTCACAAAGTTTGCAAGCGCGTCGAGTACAGCGAAGGGGGAACCATGGTCGAAGTGGACTTCCCTGTTAGTCGCATGGCGGTGGTGGATTAATTCAGCTGCTAACGGCTGGCCGCTTCATGTCGCTTTTCCATCTTTATTTTTTACTCATGGGCCTTATGGTGGGAACGGCACCCGCTTTGCGTAGGGGCACCTTTAAGCGGTTAAAGGTGTTCACACGGTGGGGCGTTCAGTAGCCCATACCGCTATTCACAATGGGCGGTTCTTCCTGGGTCCCTTCCCGTGTTCCTGACAACCTAAAGCCATTGGCCAAATTGCCGTCATGACAATCCAGTTCTGACTGGATGCAGTTGCTGAGGATGGCCTCCATGATGGTTGGGTGCCACGCATTAAACCAATCTCCATGCAGAGACAGTCCACCGGCCTGTTGGTCGGTCACCTCGTACATGTCTGCCGCTAGACGCCAGCCTTTACTGCTTCTCTCGACCGGGTGAGTGTATTCTGGCAATACTCCGAATGCGTAATGATAACTGACACGAACCACTGGAACGGGGTGTGAAGCAGGGCAGCGTGTGCCTTCTGGTCCTCCATCATTGACTGGGTAAGCCATGTGGCTACGGTGGTCTGTCGAGTCCAAGTTTACTCCGTCCCAACAACTGGGAAAAAATAAATCCATTCGTACTCGGTCTGGTTCCTGACACTCGGGTATCGAGGGGCTGAACTGTGGGTTGCTAGCGTCGTCGGATTCCCAGGTCTGGCAATGCCAACGAGCAATAGCACTATCCTGTTCTTCGCCGGGTTGCGTAGTGGCAACACCAGCAATCATGCGCAAACCCGGTGGCAAGGGTTGGATCGAGGCTAAATCATCGACGCCAGCGGAATAGTAGAAAACCTCATGGGCTTCATCGTCATTGCCAACGACGGCGGGCACGACCTGCCAGGCTGGGTCACCATTACCATCTAATTCTCGATCCCCAGTTATTTGATCGTATACAGGCGCCAATAACGCAGGAACCCAATACGATGACAGATTGAGCAGGTTACCTTGGCAAGTGGATTCACCCTCGGTATATATAGAAGACATTGTCGTATTTTCATTCACGATCGTGTTGCCGTAGAAACGGTGCAGGTGCGCGGCATCATTCTGGCCGGGGTACACGATCGGGTCATCGTAACTGCTATGGGCAAAGTCACAATTGATGCGAAATATACCGCGCCAGCTATTTGGCTCTGCGGGACTTGGTGAAACATTCGTGATCACTAAGTCATCATGGCCTTCAATAATGACATCATTCACATACCATTGGTACGTTGTTACTTCACCAAGATTTTCTGACTCATCATAAGCTCTCACGCGTAACGCGTTGTCGCCAAGAGCAACCTCTTCATTAAAAGTAGGTGACTCACAGTCGCTAAAGCTCGCTTGGTTTAGGGCGCATTGATACCCCGCGGCATCAGGCGCACTGAATGCGAACTGCCCATAGCGTAAAGAGGTCGTTTCATCGGGCGTTAATGTTAAAACAACGTCTAGTCTAGAAGGGGTTTCACCTTTTGATTGGCTATCGCAGGCAGATAGGGCCCAGCTGAATAGCAACAAAAAGAGGACATGTTTGAAGGTCATTGCACGCTGCTCCGAAGAGGGAACTTTGGGAAGCTAACCTTTTTAACCTTAGCACACCCCATGCTCAAACAATGTGTGAACAGTGTGCAAATTTTGTAAAGTGGCGCTAGCCCATTAGTCAAAGCCATTACGCTGTGTTCAGGGCCTCTGCTTGCCATCCCTTGCCCATAAAAAAAGCAGCTCTAATGGCCAGTCACACGAATACTCTAAATTGCATCACAATGAACCGATATCGACGACGCGGCTAGACCTACAGCCAAGCACTATTCGCGTAACGAATATACACATTCAACTCTAAAACTTTATTCGACCAAAACCGAACAGATCATCTCTTTAAGTAAAGCCCCATTTCATTCTAAGTATCATGAATTAACATGGTATTTAGTATACACGCTGGCTCTTTTAGTTTAAGAAACTGGAGATGGATTCAACTCAAAGAAGACACAACCGCCACCATGTTCTTAGTATGGGTGGCTATTTAGTGTTGGATGGTACTGACTTGTTAAGCTTGCGGCGGATTAGTTTAAAAATGCATACGCTCGCAAATATAGGCCAGCCAATTATAGTTAGGATAATAGCTGAATAGCGAATGTACTCCCATATGTGGGTTTTGCTCTCCCAATCTCCGTAGGCTAGTTTTATGTAAGCATTATCCGTAAGCCACCACGGAAACTCACCGTTTTCCATTCGCTGATTGTAACTCCACTCCTCGCCGCCACCGACAAAAATATCAAAAGAAGGATATGGCTTTAGAACTAGCTCGTAACCAGGATCTCCTCCGAATTTGTGGATCGCTGTCCAGAAGAAGATTAGGGTCGATATTGTTAGAATGATGAAGGTCCGTTTCATGAATTAAGTTTAAAACCTTAGAATGGGTGGCTATTTAGTACTGTTCTGGAGCTGCGATCAATATTTAAGAACACTCTTCACAGAAATCAGATTTTTCAGCCTCAAAAGTAAATTGATATTTTTCAAATACTGTTGGTTCGAGAGCAATTTTCTTTGGTCCAATCAAACATGCAAGAGTGCCAGTTGTATGAAGCAGTAATCCAAGTAATAGGTATTTCATTTCCCACCGTAATAAAACTGTCTAGATTCCTTTTGAGGAATACCAGAGGCTTTAACATACGGGTGCTCTAGTTCGATAATCAGCTTATACGTATTGTTGTCACCAATATCTCCTTGCATCTCATCTAAATCCACATTTTTGAGTACTGCGCCTTTATATATGACGCCTACCACCGCTTTCGATTCAGGGTGTTTTAGTTTCATTGGCTCTTCGATTTGAAGAACATATCGATCTTCAAAGTTAAAAAACCAAGCCCAAATATCGCCAACATTGCTTATTAGCAACGAACCAAGAAGCGTAATGATAATTGTTAAATAGATCGCGTGAGTTTTCATTACTGATCACACATAACATTTTCTTCATAGGCATACGCGTTTTTGTATTTTGCGTATTTTGAAAAATCTGCGCTAGCCCTTTGAATGGATTGTTGAAATTCTCAAGCTCGGCGATCCGTTTCCAAGATAAACGCGCATGCGGGTATGTAAAAATAGCGAGGTCTCGCTATTTATTTTCCTTATTTTATAAGTGGTTGATTCTGCATCATTATTTTTGCTTTAGGAAGATAAAATCGTCGTATTTAGGCCAGGGTACTTGAAAAACCAAGCCTGAAAGGCGTAATTTCAAAAATAGACTGCATACGAGTCCATCAAAAGCACGAGCCGGAGTCACTTTTTTGCGCTAAGCGCTGTCTAATGGTCTTTGCAGTGCTTTCGTTATGGTGAAGGGAGACGCTGAACGTAATGTATTTTTAAACGATGGGGCAACAAAAAGGGGGCGTGCGCCCCCTTGGTTATGATGACTTCTGGCTGCGGGCTCTTTGGCGCTCGCGCTCAAGTTGTTTTTCGTTTCGATGTTTTACGATGGTGGTTTTAACATCGCCACCAATGTGGTTTTCGCCGCGCTGACGAGCCAGTTGCACTTGTTTTTCACGCTCGGCGAAACGCTGCTTTTGTTTCTCTGTGTGTTTGTCGAAACAGTGCGGGCAGCTCACCCCTTGTACGTAGTGTTTGCTTTGCTTGTCTTCTTCTGTGATCGGTAAACGGCAGGCATTACACTGGTCGTAGTGACCTGGCTTCAGGTCATGATCAACGGTGACACGCTCGTCGAATACAAAGCATTCGCCTTCCCATAAGGTTTCATCTTTAGGTACGTCTTCTAGGTATTTTAGAATGCCGCCTTTTAGATGGTACACCTCTTCAAACCCTTGCTCTTTCATGTAGGCAGTGGATTTTTCGCAACGAATGCCGCCGGTACAAAACATGGCCACTTTTTTGTGTTTGGCTGGGTCTAGGTTGTCTTTCACATACTGTGGAAACTCTCTAAAGGTTTCCGTATTGGGGTTGAGCGCATGTTTGAATGTGCCCACTTCAAATTCATAGTCGTTGCGTGTGTCGACCACCACCACGTCTGGGTCGCTGATGAGTGCATTCCAGTCTTTCGGTTCAACATAGGTGCCTACTACATGGTTCGGGTCGATGCCTTCGACCCCCATGGTGACGATTTCTTTTTTCAGTTTCACCTTGGTGCGATTAAACGGATGCGCTTGGGTGAAAGATTCTTTGTAGCTAATGTCAGCTAGGCGTTCATCCGTTTTTAACCAAGTTAAAAGGGTATCGATTGCGTCACGGGTACCCGAGACGGTGCCATTGATGCCTTCTTTGGCTAATAAAAGGGTGCCTCGCACGTCATGGCTTTCCATACAGGCAAGCAGTTTGGGTTTGATGGCTTCGTAATCGTCAAGTGTGACAAATTTGTACATGGCACAAACGACGATGGGACCTTCGGTATACATGGTGTCTATTCCTCGCTAACCAGAACGTAAAACTGGTGCAATTAGAGTGTGTGATAACCCAGCGGGCAGGCCGGCATTATAGTGAGTCTGATAGGGGATGGAAGATGTGTCGACGCTGGAACAGTGTGTCTAATCACCTAAAAAAAGAAAGGATAATGCGGCCCGAGGGCCGCATGAGATTAGGCAAAGCGGGTTTGAAGGTATTGGAATACCGCTCGAATCCCCATGGCTTCGCCGCCCACCGGGCGTCCAGGAAGGGCGCGGTTGTTCCAAGCCATGACGTCAAAATGAACCCAGTTGGTGTTCTCGATGAAGGCTTCTAAATACAAGGCGGCAGTAATGGCACCACCGAACGGGCTAGAAGCGCAGTTCACCATGTCGGCAATGTCACTTTTTAGCATGTCTTTGTAAGGCTGATGCAGTGGCAGGTTCCATACGGGGTCTTGCGCTTGTACACCGGCGGCCATCAATTCAGGCGCGATGGAGGCGTCATTGGTGAAGAAGCCCGGCAATTCGGTGCCCAAAGCCACACGGCAGGCGCCAGTCAAGGTGGCAAAGTCGATGACTAGCTCAGGTGACTGCTCGCAGGCGTCGGTAAGGGCATCACACAAGACCAAACGGCCTTCGGCGTCGGTGTTGTCGATTTCAATGGTTAGCCCTTTACGGGTTGGCAAGACGTCGCCCGGACGGAAAGCATCACCCGATACGGCATTTTCAACCGATGGAATAAGCACCCGCAGACAAATGGGTAGGTTGTGGCTCATGACCAAGTGAGCTAAACCCAGTGCGTGCGCTGCGCCACCCATGTCTTTTTTCATTAATCGCATGGCGGATGATGGTTTCAAATCTAGGCCGCCGCTGTCAAAACAGACACCTTTACCAACGATGGTGACCTTAGGGTGTTCTGGATTGCCCCAAGTTAACTCAAGCAAGCGAGGCGCATGGTCACTGGCGCGGCCCACGGCGTGAATCATGGGGTAGTTTTCGCTTAGCAGCTGCTCGCCCACCACTTGTTTAAAGTCGGCTTTGAATTGCTTGGCGACGGTTTCAGATAGCTCGGCCATGTGCTGTGGCATCATGTCGTTAGCCGGGGTATTGATCATGTCACGTACCAAATAGGCCGCTTCAATGAAGCGGTTAGCGTCGCTGACGATGGTCGCATCAGCAAAGGTGAGCTGAGCCTTGGTGGCGGTGCTGTTTTTGTAACGGGTAAATTCGTATTGGGCTAAACCGAAAGCGATCGCACAGTTTACGGCACGTTCACGCTCGGCTTCGACTTTGAAGGTGGTCTTGGGCAGTTCTTTTTGCAAGTTGGCCCATGTAAACAGATCTGCTTCGTTCTTGGTGACATAAACGGCTTGAGCGATGCTACCGTCGGCATCTTGTACTAATGCTAGGCCTTGGTTGTTGAAGCCAATGTTTGATAGCCAAGCCTGGGTGGCGGCCGTTTGCTGGTTTAACCAGTCTTTGCCTTCTTGTTCATTAAATAGAAATAGTGGGATTCCGCTTTCGTTTGCGGAAAGACCTGTATGCATGGTGGGATCCTAAATTAGGTCAGTGAAAAGTCTACAGGGAAAGTTTAGTGTTTTTTCAAAGAAGTGAACAGGGGGCGGGTAGGGAAGGGCAGAAATAAAAAAAGGCCCCGTAGGGCCTTATTGTCAGTTATTAGGCTGGAACAACGTCTTCAGCCTGAGGGCCTTTTTGGCCTTGAGTGACAGTCATAGTAACAGTCTGTCCCTCTGCTAGGGTACGACGACCCGAACCGTTGATGGCGCTGTAATGTACGAATACATCTTTGCCGCCTTCTTGCTGAATGAATCCAAATCCTTTTTCGTCGTTAAACCATTTAACGGTACCGGTAACACGGGACATGCTTTTTACTCTCGTTTAGGCCTATGGCCTGTCAATCTTTCTACTGTATAACAGGGAATGTTTACACAGTATGTTCCATTTACTGTTGTGGCCACCTTTAAGAGGCGAACATCAAATGTACAGTAAACGCACCCATCTTAGACCTAACGATTAGCAAATAAAACAAAAAGTTCGGCTTTTTTCGGTTTATTTGCATTAAAGTTTCTTTACAGGGCGTTTTAAGGGCCGAATTAATACGGCCGTTTAAATTTTAGGGCTCCGAATGAGCCAAAACCTGACCGCATGACTCAATTTGAGTGATACGGTCTGGTGCTGGATGATCGGAAAACCCAATCGAATATCACATATTTCGGCGATATTCTCCGCCTGCGAGATATAACGCATGGGAGATCTGCCCCAATGAGCAGTGTTTGACGACCTCCATGAGGATCTCGAAGGTGTTTTCGCGGGCCATGGCGGTTTTTTGCAGTTGTGTGAGCGCGGATCTGGCTTGCTCGGTGTGACGATGATGAAAACCGCTTAGTTGATCAATTTGTTGGCGTTTCTCATGCTCTGTTGATCGGGCTAATTCTAAGGGCGCGTCGGCTGTGTTGTCCGAATCTGGTCCAAGAAAGGTGTTTACGCCGATGATCGGCAGGCTTCCATCGTGCTTTTTGTGCTCATAGTACATGGACTCGTCTTGAATCTTACTTCTCTGGTACATGGTGTCCATGGCGCCCAGTACGCCACCGCGTTCACATAATCGTTCGAACTCAAGATAAACCGCCTCTTCAACGGCGTCGGTGAGGTGTTCAATGAAATACGAGCCCTGCCATGGGTTTTCACACTGATTGATGCCCAGCTCCCGGTTGATGATGAGCTGAATGGCCACGGCTCGCCGAACGGATTCTTCGGTGGGGGTGGTGATGGCTTCATCATAGGCGTTGGTGTGTAAGCTGTTGCAGCTGTCTAACAAGGCATATAAGGCTTGTAGAGTGGTGCGTATGTCATTGAATTGAATTTCTTGCGCATGCAGAGAGCGGCCCGAAGTTTGAATGTGGTATTTCAATTTTTGTGATCGAGCACTGCCTTGATAGCGATGCTTGATGGCCTTTGCCCAAATACGACGGGCCACTCGGCCAATGACGGAATACTCGGGGTCCATGCCATTGCTAAAAAAGAAGCTTAAATTGGCGGCGAACTCATCGATCCCCATGCCGCGGCTTAAATAGTATTCTACCAAGGTGAACCCGTTGGCCAGTGTGAAAGCCAATTGGCTAATGGGATTAGCTCCGGCTTCGGCGATGTGGTATCCGCTAATCGACACGCTATAAAAATTTTGCACTTGTTTTTCGATAAAGTAAGACTGAATGTCGCCCATCATGTGCAGTGCAAATTCGGTCGAAAAAATGCACGTATTCTGTGCTTGGTCTTCTTTTAGTATATCCGCCTGAACGGTACCCCGAACCGATCGCAGTGTTTTCTCTTTAATCATTTGGTAGGTGGCGGCGTCAACCAGTTGGTCTCCGCTAACACCTAGTAAACCTAAACCCAAACCATTATGCCCTTCCGGCAAATTACCTTCGTAGTCTACTGCGGGTTGATTGGCGAGTAATGCTTGAATCGTGGTTTGCGCGTGTTCCCATAATCCGTTTTGTTTTAAATGTTTTTCCACTTGTTGATCGATGGCGGTGTTCATAAAGAACGCGAGCAATATCGGTGCTGGGCCATTAATGGTCATGGACACGGAGGTATTGGGGTCACAAAGGTCAAAGCCACTGTAAAGCTTTTTCATGTCGTCGAGTGTCGCGATGCTCACGCCACTGTTGCCTACTTTGCCATAAATATCAGGGCGAGCATCTGGGTTCTCACCGTACAACGTGACACTATCAAAGGCAGTGGACAATCGAGAGGCGGCTTGGCCTTTTGATAAATAGTGGAAGCGGCGATTGGTTCGCTCTGGGGTGCCTTCACCGGCAAACATACGAATCGGGTCTTCGTTTTCTCGACGGTAAGGGAATACGCCTGCTGTGTATGGGTACGACCCAGGCAGATTTTCGTTGCCTAAAAATTTAACCATTTCTTCCCAGCTATTGAATGTCGGTGGGCTTACTTTGGGGATGGCGGTACCGCTTAAACTTTTGCGGTAGTTTTCGCCCATGATGGTTTTATCCCTAACTTGATATTGATACTGCTCTTGCGTGACCTGAGCGCGGGTTTTCGGCCAGTTCATAAGAGACTGGCGAATCTCTGTATGCAATTCGTTGAGTCGCGCCTGATATTTTTGGCGCAGCAGCGTAAAGGGGCTTTCTGTGTGAAGTAAGTGATTGTCAAAAGACTCTAAAGGCGCAGGCAGTTCAGGGTCTGCTAAGTCTTTTAACACTTCGTAATAGTGTTGAAGTTGCCCTGCGATCACGGACTGCTGTTCCGTGATGGCTTTCTGTTGGCGGCCATTATCTGCAATCTCTGAAAGATAGCGGACCCGTTTGCTTTCAATGAGATTTTGGCCGTTGGGTAAGCCTTGAGCCAGTGCATGGGTGGTGTTAATCACAAACTGGGTTGGGCGCAGCGCTGTTAACTGCTTACACAGCGCCATAAAAAGAGTATTCACCCCAAGGTCGTTAAATTGGCTAGCAATGGTAGGGTAAATCGGCAGCGCATCGTCTTCTATATCGAAGCGATTGTGATTGCGTCGCCATTGTTTTCTAACATCGCGTAATGCATCTTGGCTGCCATTACGTTCAAATTTGTTGATCACGATGACGTCGGCAAAGTCGATCATATCGATTTTTTCTAGTTGGCTCGCCGCGCCAAATTCGCTGGTCATGACGTAGGCTGACATGTCCACCAGATCGACAATTTCGCTATCACTTTGCCCGATGCCTGCGGTTTCGACGATGACCAAGTCGAAGCCACTGGTTTTCATGTAGTGAATGGCGTCTTCCAACATGGCGTTGGTCGAGACATGTTGGCGACGAGTCGCCATAGAGCGCATGAAGGTGTTTGGGTGCCGTAGGGCATTCATTCGAATGCGATCGCCGAGCAGTGCGCCACCGGTTCTGCGCCGAGTGGGGTCTACTGCTAAAATACCAATACTTAAGTCACTGAAATGTCCGGCGAAACGGTTAACCAGTTCGTCGGTTAAACTGGATTTTCCTGCGCCACCGGTACCTGTAATGCCGATCACCGGGCACGCTGGATGTTGTTTAAATTGTTCGCGCAAAGAGGCGAGTACTGCGGCATCGTCTGTACTTTCGATGAGCGACAAGGTTTGTGCCACGCCATTGGTATAAGGTTGTTCTGATTTTTGTGAAACGCTGACTCGGCGGGCTTGAGCACGTGTGATTACGTCGTCGATCATGCCCGTGAGTCCCATCTTCATACCATGGGTTGGATGATAGATACGTTCGACACCATAGGCTTCGAGTTCAGAAATTTCTTCTAGCGTAATGGTGCCGCCGCCACCACCGAAGACTGCAATATGGCCTGCACCTGCGGCCTTTAGTTCATCGACCAAAAACTTAAAGAACTCGACATGACCACCTTGATAGGAACTGATGCAAATCGCGTCGGCGTCTTCTTGTAACGCGGCTTTTAATATATCCGCGACGCTGCGGTTATGGCCAAGGTGAATGACCTCGACCCCTTTATCTTGAATGAGTCTGCGCATGATGTTGATGGCGGCATCGTGCCCATCAAACAAACTGGCGGCGGTGATAAAACGCAGGGGCTGTTGGGTATCGGTTGTCGTGTGGTCGCTTAAACTTTCGCGAGTCATCTATTTCCACCTTAAAGTGTTTTTATTATCGAGGGTGAAAGCATGCCAACAAAAATGATGGGCTATATTAGTCCAGTCTAGCCCTGTGTGATGCAGATCAATAGGGCCAATTTGGCCCAAATGATCAATAGATATAAACCGTCATCGAAATTGAAAGAAATTGCACATTAATTGCCAAACATTACGACGAACAACTGATTTCCATATGTTTGCCCCAGTCAGGTGGGCGCTGCGCGTACACATCGGCTTCTGGTTGCTCTGCAAACGGGGAGCACAGAACTTGATGCAAGCGTTTGAGTGGTGCGAAGTCCCCTTGTTCGGCGGCCTCGATGACGCCTTGCGCAAGATAATTACGAAGAATGTATTTAGGGTTAACCGCCCGCATGGTGCTACCCCAGCTTTCATCATGACCAAGGCCGTGTTGAGTGAGTTGCAGACGATAACCCTCAAGCCAGTCATCAAAGCAGGCAATGTCGAGGGCTTCGTTTCGTATGGATGTCATGGTTTCAGTGTTCATGACGTCGGCTAAGGCACGAAAAAAGCGAGTGTAGTCGAGCTTGCACTGGGTCAGCATGGCGAAGGTGTGATCGATGATTTGTTGTTGCTGTTCTTGGGGTAGGGTGGTGATGCCTAGCTTAATGGCCATTTCGTGAATGAAGTGGTTCTTGAAGCGCTCGGCGTAGGTTTCGAGTACCGCGATGATGTTGTCTTTTTCAAGTACTGGTAACAACGCTTGACCTAACACCGCCAGGTTCCAATTTGCAATGTTGGGTTGCTGATTAAAGGCATAGCGGCCCTGATGGTCACTGTGATTGCAAATATAACTGGGCTCGTAATCGTCTAAAAAGGCGAAGGGCCCATAATCAAATGTGTCGCCTAAAATCGACATGTTATCGGTATTCATTACACCGTGGTTAAATCCAACACTCTGCCACTTGGCAATGAGCTTGGCCGTTCTATCGACGACTCGCTCATACCACGCTAGGTAGCGTTGGTTTTGATCGTTAAGATCTGGGTCATAGTGTTCTATGGTGTAATCGATCAGCTGTTTAAGTAGATCATGCTGTTGCGTGAAAGAACAAAACTCAAAGTGACCAAAGCGAATATGTGTGTTGGCCACGCGTAATAAGGTCGCGGCGGTTTCTTGTTGTTCTCGGTAAACTGGCGTCGTACTGGTGGTGACACATAGCGCCCTTGTGGTGGGGATGCCAAGCGCAGCCATGGCTTCACTGCATAAAAATTCGCGTATGCTTGAGCGCAGTACCGCGCGACCATCCCCTTGACGCGAGAAAGGCGTTTGGCCTGCGCCCTTTAGGTGAAGATCCCAGAGTTTATCGTTGTGCTTCACTTGCGACAGCAGTAAACCCCGACCATCGCCCAAATCTGGGTTGTAGTAACCGAACTGATGCCCGGTGTATTTCATGGCAATGGGTTGCCAAATGTTGAGTACGCCCTGGCCTGCCATGAGTTTCTTAGACAGCTCGTCATTCATGCAGTTGGGATCGAGCCCAATTAACTGGGCGGTGGATTCACTGACGATGGCAATTTCCGGTGATTCTATGCCCTGAGGCTGGCAGTCGTGGAATAATGCGCTAGGCAGGTCGGTGAACGTATTGAGGTATTCAAGAGATAATAAGTCGTTCATGGTGTCAGCTTAGTGTCTGGTCTGGGCAGTATACGCTGAAAAAGAGGAGGGAGTTCAGTGATTTTGCGATTCGTGCAGTTAGAACAGCTCGACGTCGGAGTCGTCGTCCTTTTGTCCCGGGCCATCTTCGATTTCTAGGCCTTCTTTGCTTACCAATCGATCGACTAACTTTTCTTGCTCATCGACAAGGTGTTGTAGCAGACGAATCAGGCTATCAAACGTCATCTGAATGGCCTCATAATTTTGCACCTTATTGAGCGCTTCGTTGACGCGGAACTCGATGCTTTCCATTAGATATTTTTCTTGGTCGTCATCTAACCCCAAGGTTGGCATTGCTTGTTCTAGTGAGGTGAGTAAGTCATTCAAAAGTGTGCTGCCGTCGTGCTGTCCTTCGCGCATCTGAGTGGCTAACTCATCTAAGGTGTTGCGAATGTTGCGAAACGACTCTGTAAATTTGTTGGTGTGATCTTGTAGCAGTAACTCCAGTTCAAGTTGCAATACTTTCTGGTTGGCACTGGCTAATACCGGAGGAATAACATCTTTATAACGGCCGTAGCGAGCAGGGTCGTTCATGGGCATATTTTTAACGAGGCAAGCCACGACAGGGTAATTGATCTGGGTGCGTTGTCCGAAGTCGTAAAAGCGATCCTCTGCGCGTAACCGTTCCATGATTTCTTTTTCAATGGGCTTTCCATCGCCTTCTGAGGTGAAAAACAGGCTTTGACCATGGGCTTCGAAAATGAGGCAAGTTTTTAGCCCCAGTGAGCCGAACACTTGAAACATGGCATGGGCTAATTGATCGTAATTATTGATGGCGTACGTCTTTTCGAAAAATTGAACCACTAACCCTAACTCACTGAATCCGGTCATGGATTCGATGGCGGTGGTTTGTGCTTCTTGGAATTGATTGGCTAAGGATTGCTTATGGCCATGCTGACGCAGAACCGCTTTGACTTTGGCCACCAGTTCGGTGCCTTCAAAGGGCTTGGTGATGTAGTCATCACCACCGGCACTATAGCCTTTGATCCGTTCGTCTAAATGCGTGCGTCCGGAGATGAAGAGAATCGGGGTGAACAGGAAGTCTGATTTTTGTCTCAGCTCGTGGCATATGCTGTAACCGTCGCAATCGGGCAGTTCGACATCCAGCATGATGAGATCGGGCTTATGTGCCTCAATCAGGGCTTCGCCTTCACTCCCTGTTTTGGCGAAGTAGAGTTCCATCACACCTTCGAGTGCCCGGCGGATAAACTTTTGAGACATTGCGTCGTCTTCGACGACCACCGCTGACTTCATAAGAGAAGCGTCTTCCTTGAGTTGTTCGTGTCATAGGTGTCCATTTAGGACACACAATGAGTATAGACACTGTTTTCGTGAACACTCTAGTTTGGTGGGATATTCTCAAGAGAAAAGGGGAGGCGCTACTCCCCTTGGTTAAGTTTCATTTTCTCCAGTAACGCCTTGAGTTCCTTGGCTTTTTTCGGATCTTGCATGGCAGCCTTTATCTTATCTCGTGCCTGATTGGCTTGATCATAGGCCTTTTTACAGCATTTTTCGTAGGGCTTTTCGCTGCCACACGGGCATAACTCATCATCGTTCATGCTTTGGCCTCATTAGGGTAAAGATGTTGGGTGTGCTGAGGAGCACGGTTGAATTCAGGGCGCCAGCCTTTTATGAGCTGCCAGAGATATTCCCCTTGCCAGCGGTTAGAAGACGAGGAGCCGTAGAGGGTCTGATCAAGGGTTTCGATCGCTTGTTTAAGGCTGTTGTCGCTGATCTCGGCGATTAATTGGCTTAGCTGAGTAATGGGGCGACCATGCAGATGAGACATCCATTGGAGCAAGGCTTCGCGCGCTTGCTTTGGATCTTGCTTGCGGCAGGCTGACTTTAATTGCCCGTACCACTGGCGCCCATTCAGTTCTTTTTCTTCTTGCACATTCACCACCGCGACGGGCTTTGGAATCAGTCGTAGGCGCCACCATGCACTTAACGTGATGAGCCACAAGATTGCAAAAGCGAGGGCAGCCCATCGCCAAACGGTGGCGTCGGCTGCTTCGCCTTGCTGGTGGGTAGGCAGGGCTACAGTGGTGGCCTCGTCTTCCGCGCTGATGGGTTTCGCGGGCTCGGTCGCGACCGGCTTGTTGTCTTCAGTTGGTTGGTTGGCTGCTCCGGTGGCGGTGATGCGTTGCGACGGCAGCACGGCGTAGCGCAGTTGTTGGTTCTGGGTGTCCCACCATGGAATGCGAATTTCAGGTAGGGTAACACTGCCATTGCGCGTGGTAACGAGTGCAAAGCTTTGGCGGCGGAAGCCTATAAATCCAGCATCATCGGTTTGGTTGTTGGTTTGAGCCTGTTCAGGATAGACCTTTAAGCCATTTCGATTGTCGATGGTAATTTCAGGTAATTGCGCGCTATTCAGACCGTGGGCTCGCAATGTGACCTCTAGTGTGATCGGGTCGCCGACTCTGATGTTAGTGGGGTCGCCTAGCCAGCGGTAATCGAGCGACAGTTCTTTGGCTGGTAACCAAGCATCAGCGCTAGGGTAGCGAGCCGGTTTTGGATTAACTGCCACTCGAGTAGGGGGGTGGCTTGCGCTGACCGCGCGGCCACCACCGAATCGGCGATTGCCCACCTCGCCATTGTAAATGGGTCCAGGAATGATCATCTCGCCACTTACTTGCGGAAATATGGCAAATTTTCGCTCATACACGTCGAATGTTCGGCCTTGCAGTTGCGTTCGATAGTGCTTGGTGTTGCCAATGGGTTCGACCACCGCTTCGTCCACGTTCACGTCACTCAAGGTGCCGTTTTCAATGGGCACAGAAAAATAGAGTCGCTCGGTATATAAAACTTGGCCTTGCACATAGGCCGTTTTGGTGTCGACCTCGGTATGAAAGAACAGCTCTTTGTTTCGTTGCTCTTTAATTTTTGCGGATAACTTAGCGACCTCAACGTTAATGGCTTGCGTTTTACTGTCTTTAAATTTCACACTGGGTATGGTGTGCGGGCCCAAGCGCTTAGGGGTAAGTGTTAATGTCCAGATGGTCCAAAATTCACTTTGACCGTTCATTAGTTGGAAGCTGGTTTTTCGTCCGTGACTGCGCACTTTAAAGTCTTCGAGTAACGGGGCGAAGTCAGGGTTGCCAGACAGAACACTGTCGTTGTAGCGCAGTGTAAGTGTGAAGGATTCACCCTCTGCGATCGTGCTTCGATCTACCTCGGCATGGAACGGAGTGACTGCCCAACCTATTTGAAAAGGGAGCAGCAACATGATGGTTAATAAAATACGCATTACCACGATTTACGGTCTCCTTCTCTCGGACTACGATTACGCTGCTGATACTGATAATAGAATTTGTTGCGAAGTAAACCACTTGGGTCATCAGGAATACGGCTCATCCACTGTTGCAGCGCTTGAGACTTCTCAGAGTGCTCTGCGTCTGTGTCGGGCTGTTGAATGAAACCGCCTTGTTGGGCTGCTTCTGGCTTTTGCTTTTCTTGTTGGGCAACCATTTGCTGTTGATCGTCATCTTGCTCATCGGAATCCGCTTGGTCTTCTTGCTGAGCTAGGCGTTGGCTTTCATCTTGTTGCGCAGGGTTTCTCGATTCGTCACCGGATTGCAATGGATCGTTTTGCGATTCGGAAGACGAGTCGCTTTGTTGTCCTTCGGATGCTTGCTGATTCTGCTGTGCTTGTTGGTTTTGTTCGCCTTGCTGGCCCTGCTGATTCTGTTGAGCTTGTTGATCCTGTTGGCCCTGCTCGTTTTGCTTATTCTGTTGGCTTTGATCACCTTGTTGGTTTTGTTGTTGCTGCTGTTGTTTCTTTAAACGTTCTACTAGTGCTTTATTGTATTTGGCATCTTCTAACGCTGGATTTTTTTCTAGTGCTTGCTCATAAGCTTTTATAGCCTCATCAAAGCGGTTGAGCTTGGCCAATGCATTACCTCGGTTGTACCAGGATTGTGCGTCGTCGGCATTCGACCAAGATTGCAGCGCCTTTTCGTATTGGCCGTTCTTATAGTGGCTAGTGCCTTTCCAGTTATTATCTTGAAATGTTTCAGCGGCACTTTCAGGGTTGTGTTGAAACTCGCGGTAACCCTGTTGATCTTGATTTAATAGCCACGAAGGCAGCCACTCTGGTGCGGCCCATGATTCATTTGGAATGGTGAGAGTGAAACCCAGTAGACAGAGGATGTACCCGCGTCGAAAGGCGGTTAAGAAAAACAGTAAACAGGGAATAACGAGCCAGTGCCCCATGTCTTTCCATTGATCAAATTCAGCGGTTTCGTTGGTTTTTTCTGCCTCTAAAAAACCGTTGTGGTCAATCACACTCAAAAAGTCTCGATCGCTATTGGAAAAGCGAGTGAGGTCTGCACCAGTATCGCGACTGAGCAGCTCTAAGTCATTCCATTCCAATCCTGGCATGATGGTTCGCCCTTGTTGGTCGGTGATGAACCGTCCGTCTGGTTTAACCATTGGGGCGCCGCTTTCTGTGCCGATGGCGATAATGGCTAATTGTATGTCATGTTGCTTTAGCTGTTCGGCGGCTGGCTCTATGTCCATCGGTTCAACGCCGTCTGTAATGACCAATAAGCGTCTGGGTTCGCTGTGGTTTTGCTCAAACATGTTGGCGGCGGCCTCGGCTAGCCGAGCAAAATTTGAGCCTCCCATGGCGGGCATCATAAAGGGGTCCAGCGCGGGCAATAGGGCTTCAATGGTATTGCCATCTTCGGTCAGAGGGCTTACAACGTGGGCGTCTTCGGCGTAAGCGATGAGACCCACTTGGCTATATTGCTCACGTACTTTTGGACTTTTTAGTATGTCGATGATTTTGTATTTCGCTCGCTGAACTCGCGAAGGTGTGACGTCCTTGGCGGTCATGGAAATAGACAAGTCTAAGCCAATGACTAAGCCTGAACGGGAGGAATAAATAGGGGAGGCTTGTTTTTCCCAAGTAGGCCCAGCCAAGGCGAGTATCGCGAAGAGGGCGGCCATGAGCAAAGAGAGCGTGAACCATTTTTTAGACGACGATCCAGATTGTTCGCCTACTACGTACTGCCTTAGTTGAGGGGCGATGACGCTTTGCCATTGACCGAGTTTACGTTGCTGTTGCACTTTAAATAGCCCAGCTAACAGAACCGGAACAATGGCGATGAGCCATTCGGGGCGTAAAAAATGGAACGATGTCATGACTCACCTCGTTGACGGCCGATTGAGGGAAGTAACGGTTGCACTGCGCTTAAGCTTGTCATCCAAAGAACCAGGGCTAGGCACACACTTAGGCCCAAAGGCCAGTAAAAAAGCGCTTTTTCTGGGCGAATGATGCGCTCTTCAATCTCGATCGGCTCAATGCTATCCAATTTCTGGTAAATGCTAGCGAGTTCATTTAGATCCCTGGCCCGAAAGTATTGGCCTTCGGTGCGCTCTGCGATGGCCATAAGTGAGCGCTCATCCAAATCTTGGCTGGGGTTCATTCGCCTGGGGCCAAAGAACCCTTGTACAACTAATTCGTCCGCGCCGATGCCAATGGTATAAATTTTTACACCGGCTTCTGCCGCCAGTTCGGCCGCTTGAAGTGGGTCGATTTCCCCTGCAGTGTTTTGGCCATCGGTCAGTAAAATGAGTACTCGATTACTTTCTGGCAGTTGTTGTAAACGTTTTACGCCTAGACCAATGGCATCACCAATGGCCGTCTGCTTACCTGCCATGCTGATGAAGGCTTCATCCATTTGTTGTTTCAGTGTTGCCAAATCAAAGGTGAGAGGTGTTTGAATATAAGCCTTGTCGCCAAATAAAATGAGGCCCATACGATCCCCTTCGCGCTCGCTGACAAAGTCAGATATGACGGCTTTCACCGCCTGTAGGCGATTTACAAGACGACCCTGATACGCCATGTCTTCTTGGCGCATGCTGCCAGATAAGTCCACGGCGAGCATCATGTTGCGATCGGTATTGGGCAGGCTTACGCCTTCTCCAATTTGGGTTGGCCCTGCTGCGGCGGTGATCAAACCTAGCCAGATCAGAGCCATGAGAGCAATGATGACTAGGTTGGGTTTTGATTCTTCTGAGTGCTGGCTTTCTGCCAGCATCATTAGGCTAGGCGCGTAGACTGAGCGCAGTTCATTTTTTTTGGGTGGCACTAAAAAATAAACGATTAGGGGCAGCGGGAGTAATACGAACGCCCATGGGAAAGTCCAAGTTAACATTTTACCCTCCTGATCCAAGCGGCGCAGGCTTGCATGACTTGCTGTTTGTCGATGCTAGGGTTGGGCGAATCCACTGCAAAGGCATAGCTTTCTAACCCGGGCAGAAACACCGGCGAGGTGACTTGCTGGTCTAAAAAATGTAGCCAAGCCACGCCGGAAAGATGCGCGCAGGGTAGGTCAAGCTGACGCACTGCGATGGTTTTCATTAGCCGATTCGACTGCCTTACAAAGTCGTGGTCGGGGAGTGTTTCTAAGTGAGCCAATTGAGCAAGGGCCATTTTTCTCCAAGCGTGTTTGCGCTTTCGCCACACCAGCGCTGCTACGATCACCACTATAACGGCCAGTGCTATCCACCAAGGCCAAGCGATGGGCCACATCGATGGGGCATCCGGTAAATGGATATCCTTCAGTTGATCCAGTGGGTTCGTCGGGGTCATGAATGCCCCCCTTGTGATAATGCGACCCGAAGTGCGTCATAGGGAATGCCCGCTGCAGGCACACTGTGATGAGGCACGCTGAGCTGTTTGAACAGTCGATCTATGGTGGCTTGCCATTGGGACTGCGCCTGAACATATTGGCGTTGGGTCGCAGTTGAGCCTGTATTTAATATGCCGGACTGTTCGCCATCGGTGACTGGGTAGACCCCAGGTGGTAATGCCTTACGTTCATAATCGTCATAAACCTGTAAGGCAACCACATGGTTATGGCGTTTTAAATTGTATAGGGCTTCGCGGGCGGATTCGTCTAGATCAAAAAAATCACTGATTAAATACACTGTACTGCCTGGGGGAATCGACCTATGAAGGTTACGAAGGCTATCGCTCAGTGCCACAGACATGGGCGCTTTGTGTTGCAATGCGTGATTGCATTCATTCAAGCTCTTAATGATCTGTAATACGTGTTGGGCTCTTTGTTTAGGTCGAAAATCCCATTCTTGTTGATTGCTGAGGATCACCGCGCCAACTCGGTCACCATGGTCCAGCGCGGACCACGCCAGTAGGGCGGCACATTGGGCGGCAACCACTGATTTAAACGACCGCTGGGTGCCGAAGAACATAGGGTTTCGTTGGTCACATAAAATGATAATAGGGCGCTCTCGCTCTTCGCGATAGATGCGAGTATGAGGTTTTTGCGTACGTGCTGTGACGCGCCAGTCGATTGATCGAATATCATCACCGGGTTGATAGATGCGCAATTGGTCTAGATCTAAACCACGCCCTTTTTGTTTGCTGGTGTGATTACCGGCAAGCAGGCTTTTTAATTGCGGAATACTGGCACTGCGAATGCGTCTGGCCAGTAAGCGCAGTTGCGTTAACTGGTGCTCATCGGTGAGAGCGGAGGCAGGAAAATACTGCTCCAAGGCATGCTGTTGGCTAACCGAATTCATGTAAACCTCAACCACACCGACCCACTAAGGAACAGGGACTCGTAAAATCAATTCGTTAATGATGCGGTCGGCGCTCATACCAGAGGCTTCCGCTTCAAAGCTGACCAGTAAACGGTGGCGCAACACATTGTGTAATACCGCTTGCACGTCGTCGGGGCTGACGAAGTCTTTGCCCGCTAGCCAAGCGTGGGCTCTTGCGCAGCGATCCAGTGCAATGGTGCCCCTTGGGCTCGCCCCATACTCCAGCCAGTTGGCGAGATCGTCACCATACCCTTGTGGTTCTCGGGTTGCCATGATCAGTTGTACTATGTATTCCTCTACCCGTTCGCTGAGGTGCATCGAAAGCACCTCTTGCCTTGCTGCAAAGATTTGCGCCGCTGAAATGGGGTTGGGTTGAGGCTGGGTATGTTTGAGCGCCTCGCCTCGGGCTAACCGCAATATCTGAGTTTCTGCCTGAGCCTTAGGGTATTGAATGCGAACATGCATTAAAAACCGGTCTAATTGGGCTTCAGGAAGTGGGTAAGTACCTTCTTGCTCAATTGGGTTTTGGGTGGCCATAACCATAAACAGCTCGCTGAGGGAGTAGGTGGTTCCCGCGACACTCACTTGTCGTTCCGCCATGGCCTCTAATAAGGCAGACTGTACTTTGGCTGGCGCTCGGTTGATCTCGTCAGCCAAGACTAGATTGTTGAACAGAGGGCCTTTTTGGAAGACAAATTGGCCGGTTTCGGCGCGGTAGATTTCGCTGCCGGTAATATCGGCCGGCAAAAGATCAGGCGTAAACTGAATTCGCTGAAAATCCCCTTCAATATTGTCGGCAAGAGCTTTGATGGCTTTGGTCTTTGCTAGACCCGGCGCACCCTCTACGAGTAGGTGGCCGTCGGCCAAAAGGGCCATTAGTAAGGCGTTGACAAGGTCCGGCTGGCCGATGATCTGTTCTTGTAACGCATTCTTAAGTTGAACAATAGATTCACGCGTAGTCATTTAGCCATTTCCAAGTTTTTGTTTTTAAAGGCTCTTTAGGTTGCCTAGGCATTGTAAAAATCTAGGCGATTGGGTCAAGTGTATGAGTGCCTAATGGGCAAAGAGTTTCAATTCTTTTTAATAAAAAGTAGAACAAATTAGAAACTCAGCATATTTTGAGTTGTAAACTATCATTTAGTTATTAAAGCCGGTGAATTTTGGACCCCTCTATGACCCATGCAATGCAAAAGGAAACCCATCCGCACATCGTTCAGCTGATTGAGCAGTTGGTCGCCGCCGTGCCGAAAAATCAGGCTCAGTCGGTGGAGGCGTTTACTCACCGCTACTACGCAACGACCCCGGTAACTGAAATAGAGAGTCGAAAGCTTGAAGATTTGTATGGGGCGACCCTCGCTTGCTGGTCATTTATTCAACAATATTCGGGTTCAGGTCGCATTCGTGTGTTCAATCCAGACTTTGAAGAGCATGGCTGGCAATCAACCCATACCATCATCGAAATCATACATGAGGACATACCTTTCCTTGTGGATTCAGTGAGGATGGAACTGAATAGGCGTGACATGTCTATTCACTTTATTAATCATGCCGTGATTTCTGTGAAGCGCGATGGGGATGGGGCGCTCGACTTGAAGGCCTCGATGGGGGATGACGCTGACCGTCAAGAGGCGGTTATGTATATCGAAGTGGACCGACATACCGACGACAAACTATTGGCTGATCTAAGGGCGACATTAGAGTCCATTGTCGATGAGATTTGTTTGGTGGTGGCGGACTACGATCAGTTCAAACAAAGATCGGAAGAAGTCGTTCAATGGATTACGGAAAGTCAGGGGCCGTTTACAAAGAAAGACACAGCTGAGGCTTCCTCATTTATTGCCTGGCTTCAAGACAATCACTTTACATTCTTGGGGTGTGAAGACTTTGAAATTCGACGCGAGAATAATCAAACCAAGGTGGTTCGCGATCGAAGCTCCATTTTGGGCAGTTTCAAATATCAATTGCATGGCTCTGACGAGGTTGTGGTTGACGACTTAGCAGACGATATGAAGGCGCTCATACTAGCTCCTCAATTGGTGACCCTAACGAAATCGGGTCAGCGCTCGCGAATACATCGACCTGCATACCCGGACTATGTAACGGTAAAACACATTGATAAGGATGGCCAAGTGATCGGAGGTCGTCGCTTCATGGGGCTATTTACCTCTAATGTGTACACCGAGAGCCCCTTTAAAGTCCCGATTGTGCGCAATAAAGTGCAAAGCGTGATCAAGCGCTCTGGACTGGACCCTAACAGTCACAATGGCCGCGAGTTAGCCCACATATTAGATGTCTATCCAAGGGATGAGTTGTTTCATACCGACATCGATCAGCTCACTCGTCATGCAGTTGGTATTTTAAATATTCAAGAACGACGCCGCACGCAAGTCTTTGTGCGCCAAGACCAATTGAATAAATTTTTGTCCTGCATGGTGTTTGTACCGAGAGATTTGTACAACACGGAGCTAAGACAGAAAATTCAAACGATCTTAGTAGAAACGTTTGCGCCACTGGATGTCGAGTTTACGACCTTTTTCTCCGAGTCTATTTTGGCTCGTACCTTGTTTACCTTGAAGCTCGAACAGAGCAATAAGGTGGATTTCGATGCCGCACGATTGGAGCACCGAATAAAATCGGTGGTGCGCTCTTGGCAAGATGATTTGTTGGCCGCGTTAAATGATGGCGTGGGCGAAGAGAAGGGGAACTTTTACTTTCAGCAATATCGTAACGGCTTTGGTGCCAGCTATCGCGAAGAATTTTCTGCCAGAACCGCTGTGGTAGATATTCAGCACATAGATAGTATGAAAAAGTCCAGTGATATTGCCATGAGTCTGTATCGTAATGTGTCAGATACGGGCAGCGAGTTTAAGTTCAAGTTGTTTAACTCAGACCATTTATTGCCATTGTCAGATGTTATACCGATTCTTGAAAATCTAGGCTTAAGGGTGATTGGTGAACACCCCTATGGAGTGACCCGTACCGACGGTAAGCAGTTTTGGATTCATGATTTTACGTTGATTTATACCTTCGGCGAATCCATTGATTTGCATGAAAGCAAAGAACAGTTTCAAGATGCGTTTAAGGCCATATGGTATGGAAAGGCAGAGAACGATGGGTTTAACCGCTTACTGTTGGGTGCCAAAATTGGCTGGCGCGACGTTGCCTTATTAAGAGCCTATGCTCGTTATATGAAGCAAATCCGCTTTGGTTTTTCCGAGGCGTTTATTGCGGATACCATGTGCCGCTATCCTGATATTACGTCGTTTATTATTCAGTACTTTATGACACGGTTTGGCATCAGTCATATTTCACTGGAAACACGCCAGAATCAGCTCAAAGTCATGGATGAAGAACTGACAGGGCTGCTGGAGCAAGTGGAAAGCATCAGTGAGGATCGGATTTATCGCCGTTACCATGAGTTGATTCACGCGACCCTGCGCACGAACTTTTTCCAACTAGAAGATGACCAACTTAAGCGTTACTTCTCGTTTAAGTTAAGCCCCCGTGAAATTTCAGATATCCCATTGCCCAAGCCCATGTTTGAAATCTTCGTTTACAGTCCAAGGGTTGAAGGTGTTCACCTTCGGGGAGGCAAGGTGGCCCGTGGTGGCTTGCGTTGGTCGGACCGCATCGAAGATTTCAGAACAGAGGTGCTCGGTCTAGTCAAAGCACAACAGGTTAAAAACTCGGTGATTGTGCCAGTGGGTGCGAAGGGCGGCTTTGTGGCAAAACAGCTGCCAGAAAATGACCGTGACGCCTTCATGGCAGAAGGCATCGAGTGTTATAAAACGTTCATATCTGGTTTGTTGGATGTGACAGATAACCTCATTGAAGGTGAAGTCATTCCTCCTAACGAAGTTGTTCGGCATGACGAAGATGATCCGTACCTGGTTGTGGCGGCTGATAAGGGTACCGCGACATTTTCAGATATCTCAAACGGCATTGCCCAAGACAGAGGTTTCTGGCTAGGAGACGCCTTTGCCAGTGGCGGATCGGTTGGCTACGACCACAAAAAAATGGGTATTACCGCGAAAGGGGCGTGGGTGTCTGTTCAGCGACATTTCCGAGAGCGTGGCATCAACGTTCAGGAAGAGCCGATCACCGTTATTGCGATTGGAGACATGGGCGGTGATGTGTTTGGTAACGGCATGTTGCGCAGCGAGCACCTTAAATTGGTAGCGGCATTTAATCACCTCCATATATTTATCGATCCGAACCCGGAAGACGTGAAGACAAGCTTTGAAGAGCGTAAACGTTTATTTGAGTTGCCGCGTAGTGCTTGGACTGACTACAAGTCTGAGCTGATTTCGAAGGGAGGTGGTGTTTTTAACCGTAGCGCCAAGTCCATCGACATTTCTGCGGAAATGAAGAAAGCATTTAATATTTCTGCCAGTCGAATGTCGCCGAATGACTTGATTAACGCATTATTGAAAGCGCCTGTGGATTTGATTTGGAATGGTGGCATTGGCACCTATGTTAAGTCGAGTTCAGAAACCCATGCCGATGCTGGTGACAAGGCTAATGACAGCTTACGCATTGATGGCAAGGAATTAATGGCGAAGGTCATTGGCGAGGGCGGTAACCTAGGTATTACCCAGCGGGCTCGCATAGAGTATGCCTTAACGACAAAAGGCGCTTCGTTCACGGACTTTATTGATAACGCGGCGGGTGTCGATTGTTCGGACCATGAAGTGAACATCAAAATTCTCTTAAACGGCTTGGTTCAAGCCGGTGACATGACCGAGAAGCAGCGTAATAAGCTGTTAGAGGAAATGACGGATGAAGTGTCTGAACTGGTGCTTGAAAATAATTACCGGCAAACGCAAGCCATTGCCCTTGCTTACCGTGAAGCAAAAACGCGCATGGATGAATATAAGCGTTTGATTCAAGACTTAGAAAGGCAGGGTAAGTTAAATCGCGCTCTAGAGTTTTTACCTACGGATGAAGAGTTGGATGAACGTAGATCGCAACAAGTGGGTTTGACGCGTCCAGAACTCTCTGTGTTGATTTCGTATGCCAAGGGAGATCTAAAAGAGCTGCTGAACAAACCCATCGTGTCGGAAAATGAATATCTTGCCAAGGCCATAGAGACGGCCTTTCCTAAGGTATTGTGCGAGCGTTTTGAGGACGCAATGTATGGCCACCAACTCAGAAGTGAAATTGTGGCAACGCAGTTAGCGAATGAAATTGTTAATCGTATGGGCATCACCTATGTGAATCGTATGAAGGAAAGCACAGGGGCTGACATGTGCGCTATTGTGAAGGCGTATGTGGCGGCACGCGATGTTTTCAGTATGGATGTCATATGGAAACGCATTGAACAGTTGGATTATCAGGTTACGTCGGAGGTTCAAGAGTTCATGATGGCGAGTCTCATGCGATTGGTTCGCAGGGCGAGTCGCTGGTTCTTACGTAATCGCCGTCGAGAGTTGAATTTGTCTGAAGAGGTGGCGCGCTTTCAAGCCCGTACGGCTGAGATCAGTGCCAATTTAGGTGAGCTTTTAGCCGGGGATGGCAAGGCCATTTGGGAAAAGAACTACAACCGTTTGATTGAGGGAGGGGTGCCTGACGATCTTGCTCGCACGGTTGCAGGAGCCAATACCATGTTCAGCGCGTTAAGCATTGTCGAAAGTGCGGAACAGACCAATCGTCCTGCAGAGGATGTAGCAGGCACCTATTATCAAGTGGGTTGCAACCTAGATTTGGAATGGTTCCTGGAGCAGCTGAACAACATGCCTGTACAGAGTCATTGGCAAGCCCTTGCCCGTGAGACATACCGAGATGATCTAGATTGGCAGCAGAGAACGCTGACCGTTAGCATCATTAATACTCTACCGGATGGGTCAATCGAAGAGCGCATGAAGGCTTGGCTGGAGCAAAGTGAGCCGATGATTAGTCGTTGGCGTAAAACCGTTCACGAGCTGAAAGAGAGTGAAATTAGCGACTTTGCGGTGTTCGCGGTGGCTCTGAGGGAATTACTGGACTTGGCTCAAGCCAGTCGGTTTGCGACGAGCTGTTAATTACGGAGCGTTTGGGTATGGCCCGCATCGAAGTGGATGTTCACATAGATGCCGCTGAGCTGGAAAAAGCCTATTCTGGGGCCAGCTCAGTGTACGCCACCTCAGTGGATGGGCGCCGGATACAGTTTCCCATGAAAATCTTGTGGCGCTTCATAACGCATAGCGGTATCCATGGCCGTTTTTTGATTCACTTTGATGGCAGTGGAAAATTTGAGCATATAGAGCGGATTTACTGAGCAAACTGGCACAGCTTTCTATATAATACGCGCGCCTTTCAATAGCCTAAGGAGCTCACGTGTATTCCCTGATTCGCAATATCCTATTCAAGTTTGATGCAGAAACCTCCCACGAGCTGAGTCTCGATCTGTTGGGGGCAGCTCAACGCCTTGGAATGTTAAAGTGGTTTGCTCCTAAAATTGCGTCTCAGCCAGTGGAATTGCTGGGTTTAACCTTTCCTAACCCTGTGGGACTTGCAGCCGGTCTAGATAAAAATGGCGATTACATTGATGCTCTTGGCAACCTAGGTTTTGGTTTTATAGAAATCGGTACCATTACGCCTCGCCCTCAGGATGGCAACCCCAAGCCGCGATTGTTTCGCTTGGCCGAGCATGAAGCCATCATCAATCGCATGGGCTTCAATAATAAAGGGGTCGACTACTTAGTAGAGCAAGTTAAAAAGGCCAAATATAAGGGTGTTTTGGGCATCAATATTGGTAAAAACTTCGATACAGCGGTAGAAGATGCCGATCGTGATTACGAAATTTGCCTTGAAAAAGTCTATGCTCATGCCGATTACGTGACGGTGAATATCTCAAGCCCGAATACCCCTGGGCTTAGAAACCTTCAATTTGGTGATTCCTTGAAGTCACTATTGAGCACGTTGAAAGCAGCGCAATTGCGCCTAGAAAAGCAGCACAAAAAATACACTCCCGTGCTGGTAAAGATCGCTCCGGATATGGATAAAACAGAAACCGAAATGGTGGCGGCAGCATTAATTGAAGCCAAAATGGATGGTGTGATTGCCACCAATACAACGCTTGAAAGAGAAGCCGTTGCGGGTCACGAACACGCTGCTGAAGCAGGCGGTTTGAGCGGTAAACCGGTACAAGGGCCTTCAAACAAGGTTCTGGAGTGGTTGAGTGACGCGTTAAAAGGTGAAATGCCGATCATTGGCGTTGGGGGCATCATTGATGGACCGTCAGCTGCGATTAAAGTAAAGAATGGCGCCAGTTTGGTTCAGGTATACAGCGGCTTTATTTACAAGGGTCCTAAGCTGATTGCCCAGGCTTGTGATGCCATTGCGGCAGTTAAAGCTAAGTAGCTTTGATCGCTTTAAGAGAAAATAAAGAGGGCCCGGGTGGGGCCCTTTGAGTCATTTAGTAAGATAGAAATTGTAAGAGAATACTAGACAGGGATTTTGTGGACGCCTGCGACACCTGAATATCCGTCCCAATGATCTTGTCGGCCTTCTCGCCAGCCGCTCATCCAATCAAAGTGGGCAGGGCCGTTGGGGCACAGATCTTTAGATCGGCCTTGCACACCAGCCAAGTATCCACGTTGGAATGCTCGGCGTCCCATATCGCGTTTCTGTCTTCTCATAAGTATTTGCCTCTATATTTGAAGATCAGTCAATGGCCTGCTGTAAGCAACGAAGCAGACACGTGTTTCAGTATGGTGACGATCCTAGGTCGTGTTAACGACTAATTTGTTCTGAAAAATGGCGTTTTTAATCATCTATGGTTATTAGCGAGCTAACTTGCTGAAATCATAGGGAATTTAAGTGTGGCTATTTAGCGCCATTGTGAATTTGAAACTGAATGGTCTATTTTTATCCGGACCTATAACGAAGTGAGAGATCCATGAGTGCAGACAGCGCTGTTCAAAAATTAGTCGTGACTTGTCCAAAAGGATTAGAAGGCCTCTTGGTGGAGGAAATGACCAATTTAGGGGCTGAACAGGCCGGAGCAGGTATGGCGTATGCAGAGTGTGAAGCCAAGCAAGAGCTTGCTTACCGCCTTTGCTTATGGTCCCGTTTAGCGAGTCGGGTATTGTGGCCTTTGGCTCTGTTCGAAGGTGAATCTGCTGAGGCGTTATACGAGGGCGTACGGTCAATTCCTTGGATCGAGCACTTCAGTGATCGTCAAACCTTTCGTGTGCATTTTTCTGGGCGTTCTGATGATATTCGCAACACGCACTTTGGCGCTTTAAAGGTGAAAGATGCGGTGTGCGACTATTTTCGTGACACCACTGGAGCGCGCCCAGACATTAGCGATGACCCAGATGTTTCGATTCATGTGCGTTTGTTTCGTGGCCAAATTTCCGTCAGCTTAGATATGGCGGGTGAGCCCCTGCACAAGCGTGGCTACCGTCAAAGTCAGGGGGCGGCGCCTTTAAAGGAAAACCTAGCGGCCGCGCTGTTGCTGCGGGCTGGTTGGCCAAGCTGGATGGTGCAAGAAGAGGGCGCCTTGGTGGACCCAATGTGCGGCTCGGGTACGTTGCTCATAGAAGCGGCCCTTATGGCGGCTGATATTGCCCCAGGATTATTGCGTCGTCGTTTTGCGTTTGAGCAATGGAAACAGCATCAGCGGCCTGAGTGGGAGGCCATTCGTCAAGATGCATTAGCCCGCAAGGAAAAGGCTCAAGAGTCCGAGTCCGAGTTGACGCTCATTGGTTACGACATGGATGGACGTGTTCTAAATAAAGCGCGAGACAATGCGCGTCGTGCAGGCGTCGCTCACTTCATTCATTTTAACGAGCAGCCCCTCAATCAATTGACTAAAGAAAAGGGGTTACCCGACCAAGGTCTCATTATTTGTAACCCTCCATACGGTGAACGCTTAAGCGATGAAGTGGCTATTGGAGCCCTGTATGCGGCCATGGGTAACAAAATTAAGCAGCATTTTGCCAATTGGACATTGGCCATCTTTACGGGCAACCCTCAGCAGGCTTATCAGTTTAAGATGCGTGCCCAGAAGCAATACCAATTCTTTAATGGTGCGATTGAGTCCAAGTTATTGCTGTATCCTATCTCCCAGAAAACCTCTGAGCGCATGGAGGAGAGTGCGGGTCAGGCACCGGTGCAGTTGGGTGAAGGTGCTCAGATGGTGGCGAATCGTCTGAAGAAAAACCTGAAAAAGTTAAAGTCATGGGCCAAAAAAGAAAATATCAACTGCTATCGTTTATACGACGCGGACATGCCCGAGTATGCGGTTGCCGTTGATATTTATGATAAGTGGGTTCACATCCAAGAATATGCGCCACCGAAATCGGTAGACGAGGAAAAAGCGGCCAATCGTTTACGAGATGTCTTAGATGCGGTTCCTACGGTATTAAATGTGCCAAGGGAGCAAGTGGTATTAAAACAGCGCCGAGTGCAGAAAGGCCGCAATCAATATGAAAAAGTAGGGCAAGAACAAACATTTTTTGAAGTGCGTGAAGGGAACTGTCAGTTTTATGTGAATCTGACGGACTATTTGGATACGGGTCTGTTCCTTGATCATCGTCCCATCCGCACGGAGCTGGAAAAAATGGCCGCGGGCAAAGAGGTGCTAAATCTCTTTAGCTACACCTGTACAGCATCGGTTCATTGTGCCGTGGGCGGGGCAAAGCGCACGGTCAGCGTGGACATGTCTCAGACCTACTTAAACTGGGGCCGTAAAAATCTGGCCTTGAACGGCTTGTCGGAAAAAGGTCATGATTTTGTTCAAGCGGATTGTATGAAGTGGCTAGCTGAGGCGGTGAACGCCAAGCAACGTTTTGACATTATTTTCATGGATCCACCGAGCTTCTCTAATTCGAAACGCATGGACGATGTATTAGATGTTCAAAGAGACCATGTGTCGCTGATTAATGGGGCCATGGCCTTGCTGAAGCCGGATGGCGTGTTGTACTTCTCTAATAATCTACGACGCTTCAAAATAGAGCGTGATGCACTAAAACAGTTCAATATTGAGGATGTTACCGCCCAGTCTTTACCTAAGGATTTCGAGCGGAATACTAAGATACATCAGTGCTTTAAAATCACACAGCCTTGAGGCCCCGCCACTTAAGGGCTGCACAAAGGTGTGCCAAAAAATAACGATGCGCTCGCTTTAAAATGGGGCGATTGGCATACCTTGTGCATTAATTTGGGTCGATTATTTGGCGGTGCATAAACTGGCCCAGTTTTATCACCATTGATTATAAAACGACCTAAAAGAAGTGAGCTGAAAGTGGTCTGCCGCAATCGGTATCACTCGGTCCAAAAGGGGAAATGTTGTGGAACATGTCAACAGTGCTGTAGAAACCCTCATTAGCAGCTCGAATACGTTTTTCATCCTACTTGGCGCCATCATGGTGCTGTTCATGCACGCAGGCTTCGCTTTTTTAGAAGTCGGTACCGTGCGCCATAAAAACCAAGTGAATGCCTTGGTTAAAATTCTGACTGATTTCGGTATTTCAACCGTTGCTTACTTCTTTATTGGTTACACCATTGCCTACGGTGGAGACTTCTTCGCCAGTGCAGCAGACCTAACCGTGGGTAACGGTTATGAACTCACTAAGTTTTTCTTCTTGTTGACGTTCGCAGCAGCCATCCCAGCGATTGTTTCTGGTGGTATTGCTGAGCGTGCAAAATTCTACCCGTTCCTAATTGCGTCTGGCCTGATCGTAGCGTTTGTATACCCGTTTTTTGAAGGCATGATTTGGAATGGTAACTACGGTTATCAAGATTGGCTGGAGTCCACTTTCGGTGCTGCGTTCCATGACTTTGCTGGTTCCATCGTCGTTCACGGTGTGGGTGGCTGGATTGCGCTTGCTGCGATCTTGGTTTTAGGTGCTCGTCGTGGCCGTTATCGCGATGGTCGTCCTGTCGCGTTTGCTCCTTCAAGCATTCCTTTCCTTGCTCTAGGTGCTTGGATTCTAACCGTGGGTTGGTTCGGCTTTAACGTGATGTCGGCGCAAACCTTAGATGGCATTAGTGGTCTAGTGGCGGTTAACTCCCTAATGGCCATGGTGGGCGGCACCTTGGTTGCTCTTGTGATGGGGCGTAATGACCCAGGTTTCATTCACAACGGTCCGTTAGCCGGTCTAGTAGCCGTATGTGCGGGATCTGATTTATTCCACCCAATTGGTGCCTTGGTTGTGGGTGGTTTTGCGGGCGCTTTGTTCGTGTACACCTTTACCTTGTTCCAAAATAAAGTACCGCGCATTGATGACGTATTAGGTGTTTGGCCTTTACACGGTCTATGCGGTGCTTGGGGTGGTATTGCGGCCGGTATCTTCGGTACTGAAGCGTTCGGTGGCATCGGTGGCGTAACCTTTATGTCCCAGCTAGTGGGTACGATAACAGGTGTTGCGGTTGCTCTGATTGGTGGTTTGGTTGTTTACGGCGTAATTAATGCCGTGACCGGTGTACGCCTATCTGAAGAGGAAGAGTTCAACGGCGCCGACCTTGCGATCCATAAAATTGCGAGTACTTCTGAAGATAAGTAATCTCGCTTTTTTGAAGACAAAAAAAACGCAGCCTAGGCTGCGTTTTTTTATGGGGTAACGTATCGTTTTAGCCACCGACTACGGTGATAAACTCAGGTGCCCAACCTAGATTCCAAACGATCACAGTGCCAACACGGGTCACCACGAGGTACACCAAGGCCACGGTGAGAATGGCGCCACTGAACGGAATCGCCCGCTCTTTTTCGATGCCGAGTACGATGGGCAGACCGTCGTACATGAGGTAACCCGCGTATGCCATGGCCCCTAGAAAGATGGCCATATTGAATACCGGTTCTGGGTAGAGTAGAGCGAAGCCCGCGAGGAACAGTGGGGTTGCTGAATAGGCGGTTAGGGCAATGCCGTAAGCAAAGTATTCATCATGACCACTACCGTAGGTTTTTGACATCCAGTCGATGGCCCAGCCTAAACCAAATACCCCCACCAACATGGCGATGTAGGTCAGCACACATAATGGCAGCGCACTTTCAGGCGTCAGTTTGACGATCGGACCGTCTCCCACTTGCCAGCCGAATTGGGTGGTTGAGATATACGCGCAAATAGGACTGATTAGGGCTAAGACTCCCACATAAGCACCGTATACAGCGAGTGGATTCTTGTGTTCTTTTTTGATGTGAGACCATTCTTCATCTGGATGCGTAAACATTCCAATTAAGTGACTCAGTAGCATAGGCTTTCCCCCTAGCGTGATGGCGAAAAAACGGCTGAGAACATGGAACGAACGACTTAAATGCATTTCCACAATCAGCAATCCTACTTTATATATAGTTCAATTTTCGCAACTGAAAAGCTCCAGATTCAAATTGATCTAAGCTTTATGGATTTTCGGAGGCTGGGATCCGTTGGCGCCCCAATTAATTTATGACATATTGTTTGCACTTTTTATAACTGAACTGCAGAGATATGTCGGTTAATACAGTGGACCTCAATCGCCAAAGACAAGACCTGACTCGCTATGATGAGATTTGGGTGTTTGGCTACGGCTCACTCATCTACAAAGTTGATTTTCCCTATTTAGAAAAATCTTGGGCGCAGATAGCGGGGTGGGAACGGCGTTTTTGGCAAGGAAGTCACGACCATAGGGGTACACTTGAGCGCCCTGGGCGTGTGGTCACGTTAATACCATCTACCGTCAACGCTCTTTGTCATGGCGTTGCCTATCGGGTGCATCCAGACGTATTTGATCATCTCGATCATCGCGAAAAGAACGGGTACTTGCGCCACGAACTAGCGATCCGCTTTCCAGATGGTAAAGAAAAACCGGGTTTGATTTACATTGCCGACGAACACAACGAGGCTTTTTTAGGGGATGATGATATCGACATCATTGCGGCTCAAATTTTAGCTGCGGCGGGGCCAAGTGGGCCAAATAGCGAATATCTCTTCGCCCTTGATGATGCGTTGCGAAGACAGGGTGTGGTGGACGATCACGTCAGCAGTTTAGCTGAGAAAGTAAAGGTACTGGCTGGCGAGTGTTAGGGCGATCATGTTTGTTAAGCGTAACGTTTCTTCCTACCCAGACTGGCTTGTAAAAGAAGCAAAAGGTCTGGTTCTTCTCAAACAGCATTTACAAGCTTCATCGAACCGCTTGATTCAGGTACCGAATGTTATTGATGTGTCGGAGCGATCAATGGGCCTTGAGCACGTCACCCAAGGCGCAGAGGGAAGTGTGTTTTGGCGGAAGTTGGCGCAAGGTTTGGCGGGCTTACATGGCGTTACCTCAGATGAGTTTGGATTATGCTTTGATAACTACATTGGGCTAACCCCTCAGGTAAACACGTTATGCTCGAACTGGGGTCGCTTCTTCTTTGAATCTCGTTTGCTGTACCAGGCAAATAGGATTCGGTCGCAAAGGTTTTGCGGGCAGGTACAAAGCGTTTTAGAGGCGCTGGCCGATCCCATTATGGCATTGCTAAATAGTGAGGTTGTGCAGCCGTCTCTTGTGCATGGGGATTTATGGCGAGGGAATGTACTGTGTGACGAAAGGCAAACCCCTTGGTTAATCGATCCGGCCTGTTATTTTGGCGATGCAGAATCTGATCTGGCCATGGCAGAGTTGTTTGGTGGATTTGCGCAGGTCTTCTTTGATGAATACCATAGATTAAGACCACGAAGCGCGGCTTACGAAGGTAAGTGCCTGCTTTACCAGCACTATCACCTGATGAATCACTATAATATCTTTGGCGACCACTATCGTGGTGATGTATTAACTCAATTGCAGCGGTTGTCTGAATGGTTGGAAGGGAGTTGCGCCTAAGATCAGTGAAACCGGGGGGCAATTAGAAAAATACCATTGGGCCAGATGATCGGGTTCGATATACTGCCGCGCGAAATTGATTATGGGAAACAATATGAAAAAGCTGTTAGTGCTGACCACAGGCGGTACCATCGATAAAGTGTATTTTGATGCATTAAGCGAGTACAAGGTGGGTGACCCGGCGGTGACTGCCATGCTAAACGCCATGAATGTGGCTTTTGAGTTTGAAGTGATCGAAGTATGCCGTAAGGACAGTCTTGAATTGACCGATGACGATCGCGAAGGACTAAAGCGAGCCATCGAATCCAGTGATGCTAGTGCGATTCTGATCACCCATGGCACCGACACCATGGTGAAGAGTGCTCAGCATATCGGCCACCAACCAGGTAAAACCATTGTCTTTACTGGAGCGATGCAACCTGCCGCATTTAAAGATACGGATGCGTTATTCAACGTTGGTACCGCCATCGGTGCTTTGAACGGCCAGGCAGAGGGCGCGTTTATTGCCATGAGCGGACGTGTCTATCCAGCGGATAATGTACAAAAGAACTATGATGCGAAGCGTTTTGAAGCCAAGGTAGACTAACGGCTATTAAGAGCCAGTATTTATCCATTTTTGATCTAAAAAAAAGCCTACAAATATTAAAGCTCCGTGGATGGGGGTCGATAAGCCCTACAAGAGTCCAGTTAAGCCACAGTGGCGCGGAGCTTCCCATGTTATCGTTTAACTCTTCATTTTTTAATCAATCGACGTTGTATTCGATGTCATCGCGAAGCTGCCAACACGGTAATGCCAATGGGCAAGAGCAATTGGAACAGGACCGTTGGGCCTATCAGAGACTCGGTCAAAGTCTTAAGGTGCATGTGGGAGCAGAGTTGCCTCCTGAGCAGTCCGTCGAGGAAGCCAAGCCTTTATTCGATGTGGGCGCCATCGTGGATACCGTGATGGGGCATATTGCCAACCGCATTGGCGAGGCTCAGCAGGGAGGGGCTGATGATGAAGCTTTGGCTGGTATGTTTGAAGCAGCAAGAAGCGGTGTGGAGACCGGTTTCAGTCAGGCGCGGGAACAAATAGAGTCACTCGGTAAACTTGATGACGATTTAGCAACCAACATTGATGCAGCTGAAACGGGCATTCAAGATGGTATTAATGAGTTAGAAGAAGAGGTCTTGCCAAGCTCTGCAGCCCCGACCTCTAATACGGACGAGGCGACTCAAGCCTCTGGTGAGGATGAGCCAGCCACACCTTCCGTACCAGATCCTGAGCCAATTAATTATGCCGAGTATGCGAAGGTGTATGAGCGTACTCGTAATCAGTTCAGTTTTGAGGTGAAAACCCAAGAAGGGGATGTGGTTAAGATCTATGCCATGGCGGATCAGTCTATGTATGGCGAGATTGAACGTGGCCAGGACGAGTTCGGAAGTTACTTAAACGCCTCTATGCTAGAAGACAGTAAAGATGGATTTCGATTCAAGGTAAAAGGGGATATCAATGACGAAGAGATGGCCGCCATTGAATCGTTGATGATGCAAGTCAATGCCTTATCGGAAGAGTTTTATTCTGGTGATTTAAATACTGCCTTTGATATGGCCATGGAGCTAACCAGCGATGCTGACCAGATCGCGGAGTTTAGTTTGAATCTTAAGCAAACTTACACCCGAGCCTTCGAGTATGGAGAGTTTAGTAGTCCAGCGATGACTCAGTATGCAGCACCAGCCCTTCCAAAAGGACTCGCTCAGCCCTTGGGGGATTTTGCAAACGGAGTGAAGCAGGCCTACGAAACGGCCAAGTTTTTCCAAGAGCCTAGGCAGCTGCTTGAAGGGCTTTTCGAGCAAATGGATACTCGTTCACAAATGACCGAACTGCTTAAACCCATGCTAAATCAGCTGAATGCTTGATCAGCTTCACTATTGGATTCATTTCGATCGAGCATTTTTAATAGAAAGGAGCTGAGGCTCCTTTTTTTTATGCGCGTGCTCATGGTAAAGTCGTCAACCGTTTGTATGAGTTTATGTCCATGATTGAGTTACTCGGTACGTCCGGTTGCCATTTATGTGAAGTGGCGGAAAGGATGGTTCGGCGCTTAGCGCCTACGTTGGGGCATGCGGTTCAAGTTACGGATATCGCACTTGATGATGCCTTAGTGGAAAAATATGGGATGAGTATCCCAGTGCTACGCCACGACAGTGGTAAAGAATTAGGCTGGCCTTTCGAAGAAGCGCAATTATTGGATTGGCTTACTAACTTGTAAGGCGCGTTTTGAAAGACTTAAATAGTAATATGCATCCAAATTAGGAGTATGTCGTGTTGAAGAAATTAATTCTGGCTCTGAGCGCCATGACTTTGGTGGCCTGTAGTGGCATAGAAAGAACACCGGATGAGCAGGCCATTCAATACGCGTTGGTCAATGATGTGATGGTAAGAAAGATGTCTGACGAATGCAGCAAGGTAAGTGTTGTTGCCAAGCAGGCTGCTTGGCGTGGGTACAGAAGCTGGTGGAAGCGTAATGCTTCTCTGGTTGAGGCCGCAGATTTTGGTTTGAGTTACAACCTTGTGACGTTAACCGATAATCGACTCGAGACAGGCGCACGCTACGCAATGGGGCTCACTTTCGACATCGTGGCGGATGCTGAGCAGCGTGTTGCGAAGATGTTGGAATCTGGAGATCGCGAGGCGACCTGTGTTGATGTGATGGGTGAGTATCAAGATGGCTCTAAAGACCTTCGCGAGAACGAAGAAATGTATGGCTATCTTGTCAAAATTCAGCAACGTGCATCAAACGAAGCCAATGATCACTACCTAAAGATCGCTAAAATCGAGAGTAAGCGCGGAGAGAAATATTCTCGCAGTGCGTATGTGGTGGAGCGTCTTGTCAAACGGAATGGCTGTGTGTCACCTAAGGTGCGAACACTAAAAACAGACGGTCCAAACGAAGTGTTGGAAGCCACCTGCGCCGATAGCTCATTTATGTTAGTGCGCTGTGAATGGCGTAACTGCAAAATTCAAAACTAGACCCGTTTTAAAACCAGAGTTCGCTCTGGTTTTTTATTGAATATAGACGATTAGGCACCCAATTTAGGGTGTCTTTTAATTTGTGGGGGTACAAATGAAGCTGAATCGATTAGGGCATACTGACATTCATGTGAGTGAGATATGTCTCGGAACCATGACTTGGGGCGAGCAAAATAGTGAAAATGAGGCCCATGAGCAGTTGGATTATGCGCTTGCGCATGGGGTTAATTTCATCGATGCTGCCGAAATGTACCCGGTGCCGCCTAAACCGGAAACTCAAGGATTAACCGAGCAGTATATTGGTTCTTGGCTTAAGGCCCGTGGAAAGCGTGATGATGTAATTTTAGCCACCAAAATCGCGGGCCCAGGTGATTGGTTAAGTCATATTCGAGGTGGTTCGAGGCTCAATCAACCACATATCGAGCAAGCCATTGAAACGAGCTTGTCTCGTTTGCAAACCGAATATGTAGACCTATACCAACTGCATTGGCCTGATCGTCATACAAACTTCTTTGGTCAGTTGGGGTTCTCGCCCAGCGAGGATGAAGAGACGACCCCCTTGCTGGAGTCGATTTCTGCTCTAAATGACTTGATAAAGGCGGGCAAAATTCGACACTGGGGCATGAGCAACGAAACACCGTGGGGTGTTATGAAGGCATTGGCCATCTGCGAGGCTCATGGTTTTGAGAAGCCCGTTTCTGTTCAGAATCCCTATAACTTATTGAATCGTTCATATGAGGTGGGCTTGGCTGAAGTTTCTTGGCGAGAGAAAGTGGGCCTTTTGGCGTATAGCCCGTTAGGGTTTGGTGTTCTAACTGGCAAATACTTAAACGCCCAGCCAGAAGGGGCCAGGCTAACCTTGTTCGATCGCTTTGTTCGCTATACCAATGAGCAGGCGACACAGGCGACCAAGATGTATATTGATTTAGCGCAGGATCATGGATTGTCGCCGGCTAAAATGGCGCTGGCATTTGTTAATCAACAATCGTTTGTTTCCAGTAATATCATTGGGGCGACGAGCATTGATCAATTATCAGAAAATATCCAAAGCGTACAAATCGAGTTGTCAGATGAGATTCTTCAAGGCATTGCGGATATTCATAAACGCCTCCCGAATCCAGCGCCTTAGCTCATTTGTTATCCATAAAAAAACGGGGCGATGCCCCGTTTTTTATTGCTGATTGATCAGCTGAGTAACCTTGTGTTCAGCGCGTTTTGCCTGCGGAGTATTTGAAAATTCGTCGATGATTTTCTGGAAAAAGAAACGGGCCTTTGCGATGTCTCTTTCTTCATTGTGCGGGCTCATGTAAATGAGACCAAGTTGGTACAAGGCTTTTGCTTTGATAGCATCACTGGAGCCTGGATTCTCGTACACGGTGGCGTAGACGCCATTGGCATCTTCGAGTCGGTTTTCACGGATGGCTCGTTCGCTCATTGGCGTGAGTTCTTCGTCAAATCGAGCGCCTGTTTTATTGAGTAGACGCTCTCGATCTGCCTTAGCCAAAATTTGATCGGGTGTTAGGTGCACGGTTTCTTTTTTTCTGTCTTCGATGAGCTTTAGGCGTTTATGAATACGCTCTTGCAATATGCTGTACGGGAATTCAATCAGATGGCGTTGAAAGTACAGTTTGGCTTTCTCATCGTCTCGTTGTTCGTTTAATCGATTCATGTATATCAGGCCAATCTGATAAATAGCGATGCTCTTCATGTCTTGGCTGTAGTCGTCTTTACCGTATCCCTTGAGGTAAGTATTGATGACTTCTTCTGCATTGTTTTCTGCGATGCCCTTAATGGAATAGGTGATGAGATCCGGTTCCTCATCCAGCGCTGCGGCCGCTTTAAGGCGAACATCTTGCTGATATTTTACGAATTGATGATTGCCACCGCCTGCAATAACAAGGGGGGTCGTGGGAGAGCAAGCGCTCACCGAATAGAGACCCAGAAGGGTTAGAGTTAGATAGAACGTTTTAGTCCAAAAGAATCGCGAGAGCATGGAAACAACCTTGTTATCGTTTTAATGGCGGAAGTGTATCGTGCTTGGCATTCGCTGCAAGTATTTGGATCAATAAGATGTGCTATATGGCGCAAATAGACCTTTCCTTTTGAGCTCTAGTTGGCCTGATTGGGTCGATAGCATGACGGGAGGTTTAGAAAAATGCCCAATTGATATAGGTGTTGTACTGCCTAGGGCTAATGAGTTCTTTGTAGCGCATGTCTTGCAGTATGCGTTTATATTTACGCTTGTGCCTAGGTGCCAGATGTTGATTTTTGAAAATGGTATAGTGGTATTTTCTTGGGCTAGGCATAAGCAAGGCGAGAAACGCGCCTTGGGCCGCATTGAGTTCATCTGGTCGCTTCGAAAAATAGTATTGACTCGCATCGTGTACGCCATATATATCTGGCCCGAATTCCACAAGATTAAGGTACACCTCTAGAATGTCATTTTTCGAAAGGTGGGACTCTAGGCGCTTGGTGACAATGAATTCTTTCATTTTTCGATAAAGACTTTTTGACCCAGAGAAGTACAAATTTTTAGCGGTTTGTTGGCTGATGGTGCTGGCCCCGTAGCTCCACTCTCTGCGCTTTATATTTTCCCCTAGCGCGCTGATCATCGCGTCGTAGTCAATGCCCTGGTGGACGAAAAAGTCACCGTCTTCACTCATGACAATGGCGTAGAGCAATTCTCGGTTGATGTCTGAAAGAGGGGTCCAAATGATATTGCTTTGACCAGCTGATAGTGACGTTAGATGGCTTTCGGCGTCTCGTTTTATTTGCTCAAAGTCATTGGCGGCTGGCAAAGTCGATACTAACCAATAGGCCCAGATACCGATGACAAGTAGGGTGCACCAGACAATGGCGCCGGTGATCATGAAGAGCGCTTTAGTCAATCGGTAGGGACTGAGGATGATTCTGAGAAAGCGATTTCTCAGCCTTAACCATGGGTTTACCTCTAAATCGTTATAGATATCGTCCTTGGAAGGTAGCCACATAGCTTATGTCATAATGAGGTTCATATTATGAAAAGCTTACCCCGAAGCGGGGTCGCTTTTCCAGTGGTGAAAACCAGTAGTGGATTGTGCGCTAGAGTCCGTGGTCGCTAAGATGGGCCATGGCTGCCAGTGCATCTGGGTCATTGGCTTTGATCTTGTTCGCAATCGTGTGCTGAAAAAAGTAATGAAAGTCTTTGCGATGTTGAACACTATAGAGACAGTCGTCACCAGGTAATACTGGGGTGGTGTGCACGTCGTCTTCTTCGATGGCCATGGCCAATATTGAGCCGTCGTTATATAAACGCCAGCTGTAAATCTCTTGCATAGAAAAGGTATCGAATTGATCTTGGCTGAACAGAGCATGACTGCCAATGGTATCCGGTATCTCTTGAAGAATGTCTGTAGCGGTGGCAGAAACTTTAGGGTAGTACTTAGCGCTGGCAATAAGGTACTCCGCTTTGTATTTTGGAATTTCGAAGAGAATTTGACCGGTACATGGATCCATAAAGCCTTCCCAGTGACCATTTAAAGGGTCGTCGAGACTTCGACACGACACCAGCCGGTTTAGCCACGGAACAACACCGTCCACCTTGCCATCACTCCACAAGGCCCAGCACAACACTTTCAAGCTGAATATTTGGTCTGACGCATCATTGCTGTAAAGCATTTCTATGCCATCCTGCTCTGCCAAAAGGCGAACAATGGTGGGCTGGTTGGACTCTTTATGTTGCCTAAAATCAATAACTTCGGCGTTTCTAGCCATACTCACTCCTAGGCGGTCATGCGACTGCTTCCTGCACATATTCTCAGTATAGGCAGCAAAAAATTGAGCGGTATGATTAGTTTTGAATAACCGTACGGGTCTTAATGCTATGTCGTGTGAATCATGGCGCGCTTGCTCACAAAATTGAGGCGAACGAGCAGCAGTGCGGCGTTAATACTCAACCCCACCACGAGCCCGATCCAAAAGCCTTCTGCACCGAGTGGAGCGCTTTGACTTAGGCCAAGGTAATATCCAAGGGGTAAGCCGATGCACCAGAATGAAATGATGGTGATGCCTAAGGTGACTAAGGTGTCTTTGTACCCTCTTAGGGCGCCTGCAGCGGCCACTTGCAGGCCATCACTTAGGTGAAATACTGCAGCATAAAAGAGTAGCGAAGAGGCGAGAGCAGCCACGGCAATGTCTTGGCTGTACAAGGCGATCACAGAATCACGCAATGTAATCAGCAAGGTGCCGTTGATACAGGCAAAGCCTAAGTTCATCATCAGTGCGTGTTTCCATATCTGTTTGGCCTTTCTAGGGTTTTGGGCACCCAGTGCATTGCCCACCTGAACGGTCAGGGCTAGCGCAAGGCTAAGAGGTACCATAAACAGCAAAGAGGATACGTTTAGAGTAATTTGGTGAGCAGCCACGACGTCTGCTCCAAGTCGAGCAATGAGTAGGGCGATCACGCAAAACAAGCTGGTTTCTACGAATATGGCCAAACCGATGGGAACACCAATGGCGGTGAGTTTGCTGATTTTCTCCCAATTGGGTGCTGCAAAGCGCTTCAATGGTTGAATTTTTCTATGGTGGGCACTGGTGGCGGTATAGACCGCCGCTGCCAAGGTGGCCAAATAAAAAACAATGAGCGATGCAACTCCACAGCCCGGTCCACCCATAGCGTCAATGGGCCCCCAGCCGTTTACAAACATGATGTTTAAAGGAATGTTGATGATAAGGCCTGTGATCGCGATGACGGTAATCGGGCGCGTCAGGTGCACAGCCTCATTATATGACCTTAGAGCTTGGTAGACCGCAACAGCGGGTAAACCATAGGCGATGTAGGTTAAATAGGCTTCGGTGGGTTGGATCAGGTTTTCGGTGACATCCATGACGGCCAAAATGGGAGCTGTTAGCCACAACATGAGCAGCATAAAAAGAAGGCCGATGATAAAACTTAGGTAAATCCCTTGCTGTAAGGCAGATCGAGACGCTTCCTTGTCTTTCGCGCCCTTGGCTTGAGCGACCAGCGGGGTTAGGCCAACCATGATGCCGCTGACCAATAACACAACCGGCACCCATATGCTGCTGCCGACCGCAATCGCCGCTAAGTCTACTGTGCCAGCCATCCCCGCCACCAAGGTATCCACGACGCCCATGCCGGTTTGGGCCAGCTGTGTTCCGAGGATGGGGAGCATGAGGGCGAGGAGAGGTCGACTATTTGCGCGAAAGGCCTGAAACATGGGTATCTACAGCTTGATTCAAAGGGGTCGCAGTATCCCGATTTTTTCTTGTAAATGAAACCCTTGCGGGATCTACTGGTGTCAGGGGGCCATAACTGGTATAAAGCCGCAAGGTTACACGTTGTCCATCAATGAGGGCAGCGGTACCGCTAAGATAGTTTGTCACTGATATTGCAGAAGTATGCACGACCACAGGCAGGCAATTGCCATATTTAATCAATGTTTTGAAACAACATGGGGAACCGAGCTCGTCAGAGGTGATGATGAGCCGATTTATCTGCCTCGGACCCAGTACTATCCATTGGATCGAGTTGTTTTCGCTTATGGTTATTTTGCTTCAGCGCTCCATGAAATTGCCCACTGGTGTATTGCGGGCGACGAAAGACGCAAGCAGGTGGATTTTGGCTATTGGTACAATCCAGATGGTCGTACCGAGGTCGAGCAGCAAGCGTTTGAGAAAGTGGAAATTAAACCTCAATCACTTGAATGGATCTTTAGTCGAGCGGCTAATTTTCGCTTCAATATTAGTCAGGATAACTTAAGCGGTAACCTAAGTGAGCATGCAACAAACGCAAATGCTTTCAAAGACAACGTGGCTCGTCAGGTTCAGACTTATTTAAAAGAAGGTTTGCCAGAGCGAGCTGAGATATTTGCACAGGCCTTGATACAACATTACCGTCCAAATCAGGCACTGTCGGCAGATGAATTTCTACGGGAAGACATATAACCATGGCCATGGGTTTCATAAAGAAAATACTGGGCAAAACTGAGGAGGCGACGCCTTCTCAAAAGCACTCAAAACCACCTCAGAAAAACAACAAAGGGGCTCGCCCAAATAAGGCGAAATCCTCTCCTTCCAAATCAAATTCAAAACCGAAACCCACCAAGAAAGACCCTCATGCCGGTTGGACCTTAGAACAATTTAAGGTTGAGCCATGCGAAGGAAAGAAACGATTTCATGATTTTGATCTAGACGGCCGCATCATGCACGCCATTCAAGATTTAGGCTTTGAGTTTGCCAGTCCAATTCAATCAGAGGCGTTGCCGCTTACATTGGCTGGTCATGATTTAATTGGTAAAGCTCAAACGGGTACCGGTAAAACAGCTGCATTCTTAATTACGGTGTTGCAGAAGCTACTTTCAACGACGCCTCAAGAGCGTTATGCCAGTGAGCCCAGAGCCCTAGTGCTAGCGCCAACACGTGAGTTGGCGATGCAAATCGCTAAGGATGCTGAGGGTCTAAGTAAGTACACATCTCTCAATGTTGTGACTGTGGTTGGGGGTGTTGATTACGACAAACAGCGAGATATTTTGCAAAATCAAGTGGTAGATATTCTTGTAGCGACACCGGGTCGCCTGTTGGACTTCTTACAGCAGCGTACCGTGTTTCTAGATCAGGTAGAGATGCTAGTGATCGATGAAGCGGATCGCATGTTGGACATGGGCTTTATTCCAGACTTGAAACGCATCATTCGTGGGACACCAGAAAAGTCGGTAAGGCAGACACAACTCTTTAGTGCAACTTATCCATATGATGTTGTCGCGTTAAGTGAAAGCTGGACGTATCATCCGAAGCAAGTTGAAATTGAACCTGAGTCAGTGGCTACCGATACGGTTGATCAAAAATTTTATAGCCTTCAAGAAGTTGAAAAAGACGCGACCTTGGTTTCATTGTTAAGCCAGCCAGATATGGGTAAGGCGATCATCTTTGCTAATCGTCGTGATACCAGTCGTGATCTGGCAGACCGCTTGAACAAGCTTGGCGTGAAAGCGATGTTATTGAGCGGTGAAGTGGCTCAGCAAAAACGTGTGAAGACGTTAGAGCGATTTAAGACGCAAAATAAAAGTGTTTTGGTGGCCACCGATGTAGCAGGTCGTGGTATTCATGTGGATGGAATCACTCACGTTTTTAATTACAACCTGCCAGACGACCCAGAAGATTATGTTCACCGTATTGGACGTACTGGGCGCGCAGGTACCTCCGGTACGGCCATTACCTTCATTGATGAATACGAAGCGTATGGTTTGATGGATTTGGAAACCTATTTAGGCAAAAAAATCATGGTTGAGCCAGCCCCGACCAAGGAGTAAGTCGGCGTCATGAAATTAAAGAGTGTGATATTTGGCGTCCTTTCGATGCTTGCTTTAACCTCGCACGGCATGACCGCAGAAAAGGCTCACCAACTCATTCGCCAGCAACAACCTCAGTTGCTAGGCGATGGCACTCAATTGGTGAGTCTATATTACTTTGGACAAAATGATGATACGGCGGTTGTTGGCTTGGAGCGAGTCGGTGATGATTATTTGCCCATTCGATGGCTGCTGGTATTTAAGCAAGAGTCACTTTTGGGGTGGTACTATCCGAGCTTGGAATTCCCTGCCAAGTTTGCTGATGGGCACCTAACGTTTCCCCAAGGGACCAAATCAGAAGATATCTACCTTTTTCCGTTTCCACCTTCCAGTATGACGATCGAAGATCAAGTCATTCCCTTCATTCGTTCTCAACCTAAATCTCAATGAGCATGAAGCAGGCACACCTCGTTGACGTGAGCAGTCTTTTCTTTCGCTATTATTTTGCGCCTGGCCGCTCCTTGGTCAACGAAGAAGGCTGGGAAGTAGGCGCCCTCGCTCATACGGTGAATTGGTTAGTTAAAGATGAATTTTTAAGTGCCGATGTTGTGGTAGTGGCATTTGACGAAAGTCTAGGAACGGGGTTTCGCCATGAACTGGATGACGATTATAAAGCCAACAGGCCATTACCAACGGAAGATATTGTTTATCAGTTGACCTTGCTAAAGCACTTTTGCGAAGCATTGGGGTACTGTGTTCTTGCCAGTGAGGAATTTGAAGCGGACGATCTATTGGCATCCGCTATTGCTTCACTAAACGGCTTTGAATGTACGGTACACAGTCGTGACAAAGACCTGAGGCAGTTGATTTCGGCAACGGCATCAGTCGTTGACCCCGTGTCTGGGCAGGTATGGACGGAACGGGCATTATGGGAAGAAATGAAACTGACACCCGACCAAATACCACTTTATTTGGCACTCATGGGAGACAGTAGCGACAACATAACTGGGTTGCCGGGTATCGGAGATAAAACCGCGAAAGCGCTGCTGCTGGATTGTCCTAATTTGCCCGATCTCATGAGTACCGTCGAGTCGGGTGGGGCATTGAATGTTAGAGGTGCAAAGCGAGTGGCTGAGACCATCATTGAATATGAAGACTTAATTCACCACAATTTGAAGTTAACGGAACTCACAAAGCATGCGCCGGTAGTGGTACCTGCATTGGATAGAGACCTTGATCTGCCGGATGTGTTTGATGCACTTTGTGAGCGTTTCGGAATAGCATCTTGGTGCGCTAGGTCAGTCGATAAATTTAGGGAGCATCGCGAATGAGAATCGTAGCCGATGAAAATATTCCATTACTAGATGGTTTCTTTAAAGATATGAGCCAACAGCTCACGACGCTTCCTGGGCGAAAGATTTGTAATGACGACTTGAAAGAGGCCGATGTCTTGCTGGTCAGGTCAATCACTCAAGTAAATGAGTCTTTGCTTGAAAACACCCCTGTTCGTTTTGTGGGTACGTGTACCATAGGTACAGATCACATTGATGTGGAGTACCTTAATCGTAGTCATATTCAATTCAGTAACGCCCCGGGCTGTAATGCTCAGGCCGTGGTTGATTATGTGTTGAGCAGCTTGATGGTATTGTCGGAAGTTAAGCTTAAATCCTGGCAGGAGTTTTCTGTAGGCGTTGTGGGGGTTGGTAATGTTGGTGGTCGTTTAGTACAGGTTTTGAAGGGGCTTGGTATGAATGTGGTGGCCTATGACCCTAACGTTGCCCCTTATGATACGGACGCCTGTGCGTCAGAGGTGTGGCGGCAAGATGTGGTGACTTTACACACACCCATCACTAAAGATGGGCCACACGCTACCTACCACCTCGTTGATGACGACACCTTAACGCAGATGAAACCCGATGCATGCCTCATTAACAGTTGTCGTGGTGAGGTCGTGGATAACGCAGCCTTGTTAAAGCATCTCAAACAACATGACCAGTTTGAAGCCATTCTGGATGTTTGGGAGCATGAACCGTGCCCCGGGGATGAGCTAATGAGGTCGTGCTTACTCGCGACGCCCCATATTGCAGGGTACAGTTTGGACGGCAAATACAAGGGGACTGCCATGATATATGACGCACTATGCGAATATTGGGCGCTACCTAAACGTCAGAAATTAGCTCAGATGATTGCAGAGCCGCCGATTCGTAAGCTGAGCTTAAGCCAAGACGTATCAGCAGATTACGCTGTGAAGCAGTTGGTTCGTATGGCGTATGACATACGGGATGATCATTTCAGGATGGGCGGCCTTGTGGGCCTAGTTGACACAGAAAAAGCGGAAAAATTTGACTGGTTGCGAAAGCATTATCCTTTACGCAGAGATACCACTGGACTTACCGTGTCATCAAGACGGGTGGCGTCCCCAGAATGGTATGACGCCCTTGGCATTCGAATAAAGCAGTAAAATCCCTAGATACTAGGCTTTAGCCGCTTTGAGAATCTTCTGTAGGGCCTTTTGGATCATTTCTTCAGTAATCGGGGTCTCGTGGCCGTGATCGTCGACGATAGCCGCACCATGTAGGTGGTCCTTTTTATTGTTGTTTTTAGGGTTTTCAGTATTTTTTGGCATACATCACCTCTTTTGGCATCGAAAACAGTATAGGTATAAAAAAAGAGGCTCGCCAATCGTTTTTAAAGGTACGATCGTGACACTTTCATCTATTTTAGACCAGTTGCCCTCTCAGGACGCGAAACGACTGCTCCATGGTCGTGGAGGCTTAGTGCCGGGGTTTGAGCAAATCAACATCGAAATCTACCCTCCGGTACTTTGGATTATGGTGTATCAAGAGGTGGATGAAGCGCCTTTGAAATCATGGTTAAAAGAGGTTATCGACCAGCATGAGGCCTTGTCCATTAAGCACATATATATTCAACGCCGCTTTCTTCGAGATGACCCTGTCGAGGTGGTGTTAGGTGATGATAGTCTCATCAATAAGGACTTTAAGGTGACTGAACAGGGGTTATCGTATTGGGTAACTCTGGGTAAAAATCAAAATACCGGCTTGTTTCTCGATATGGTGCATGGTCGATCGTTTGTGCGCGAACAAGCACAGGGCAAGCGAGTATTAAATCTGTTTTCTTACACTTGCAGTCTTGGGTTATCGGCAGCAGCCGGTGGGGCGAAGAGTGTTGTTAATATCGATATGGCGAAAGCTGCCATAAAGCGGGGGCAGCAAAATTTTGCCCTGAATGACTTGGTAGGAGAGTACGGTTTTATTGCTCAGGATATTTTTAAAATGATTAAGAAGCTCTCGCAAAAAGGGCCTTATGATTTGATTATTGCAGACCCCCCAAGCTTTCAAACTAAGGCGTTTGATGTGCGTCGTGATTATGAAAAATTATTGGCTAAATTAACGCCATCTTTTGCGCCGGGAGCAGTTCTAATGCTGTGTTTGAATAGCCCTGCATTGGGGGAGTCTTTTCTCCACGACCTTGTGGCCTCCGTCCTGCCAGATGCGGTGTTTATCAAGCGTTTAGTTAACCCACCCGTTTTGGCGGACACCGATGAAAATGCGGCCCTAAAAGTCATGTTGTATCAGTTATAAGCTCGCCACGTTATTGAAAAAAGTGGTCCTCGATGATGCGTCGAATATCGATGCCGGACTCTGCTTGCAAGGCTGCGTGTAACTGGTAGTAAAGCGTACTGTGTTGCCTTTCTAAAAGGTTAGCGTGTGCTAACTGATTGGGTTGGATTCTAGGCTTCACTAACAAGGTAAAAGCCTTTTGAGTCAGGGTGCAATTCTCCGCGGATTCTTGGCGTACGATATCTGAATACCGAATGTAGCCCTCGTCGTGGAGCCAATTGATAGCACCTACGCAAGAAAGATAGCGAGGGGAGTGCAGGCCAAACTCATCCACTTCATCTGGCCCGCATACGTCTTCAATATATAAACTCACTTTCTGGGGAAATTGAGTCAATAGTGACAGCAGAGTTACTGCGACGTCTCGGTAAAAGTCATCAATATTTACGTCAATCACCTAAAGCTTTCCTTATTGAGAGTATTTCTCGAAGAACTGCCCAATCTTAGTGATGGCCTCGGTTAGATCGTCCTCTCTTGGCAAGAATACCAATCGGAAGTGATCAGGGTTGTGCCAGTTAAAGGCACGGCCGTGAACGATCAATATTTTTTGCTGCTCTAAAAGGTCCAGCACCATACGCTCATCGTCGCGAATATTGAACTTTGACTGATCCATTTTTACAAAGCTGTACAGAGCACCCTGAGGCAGCGTGCATGACAGGCCGGGTATGTCATTTATGAGGCGGTGTGCAGTGTTTCGCTGCTCATAAATTCGGCCCCCAGGGCGGACGAGGTCATTGATGCTCTGGTAACCCCCTAGTGCGGTTTGTATGGCGAACTGAGCGGGCACATTGGCGCATAAACGCATGTTTGCCAGCATATCCAGGCCTTCTAAATAGTCTTTTGCGCGATGTTTGGCGCCAGAAATGACGAGCCAGCCAGAGCGAAAGCCTGCTAAACGATAGGATTTTGAAAGACCGTTAAAGGTGACGATTAATAGGTCTTCTGCCAGTGATGCCGTAGATACATGTTCGGCTTCATCGAAGATGATCTTGTCATAAATCTCGTCTGAGAAAACTACGAGATTATGTTCTCGGGCTACTTGCAAAATATCCAGAAGGACTTCTTTTGGATAGAGCGCGCCTGTGGGGTTGTTCGGATTAATAAGAACAATGGCTTTGGTTTTTGACGATACTTTTTTGCGAATATCGTCTATGTCTGGGTACCAGAGGGAAGATTCATCGCAAGTATAATGAACGGGGGTGCCGCCGGCTAGGCTCGCCGCTCCTGTCCAAAGCGGGTAATCTGGTGATGGGATAAGGACTTCATCACCGTTATTAATCAAAGCCTGTAAGGCCATGACGATGAGCTCACTTACTCCATTCCCCAAATAGATATCATCGATAGACACGCCACTTATGCTTTTTTGCTGGCAGTACTGCATGACGGCTTTACGTGCACTATAGATGCCTTTTGAATCACTATAACCTTGAGAGTTAGGAAGCTGGTGGATGACATCCTGAAGGATTTCTTCTGGTGCGTCTAACTGAAAAGGGGCAGGGTTGCCAATATTGAGTTTAAGAATACGATGCCCTTCGTCTTCCATTCTCTTAGCGGCTGTTAAAACCGGTCCACGAATATCGTACAAGACGTTGGCTAGTTTATTGGACTTGTGAAATTCATGCATGTGACGACCTCAAAACCCATGCTCTAAATTGAGAACCATTGTCATTGACCTCGAAAGACCCATGATGATAATGGAGGGCAAATAATACCTAGGTTTTATAGCGGCTCCAATAGCAGATGTTATAAATTCAAAGGTTTAATGTAATACAAAACGTTGAGTGTACGAGAATACCCATGTCAAAAATAAAAAAAACAGATGAAGAGTGGCAGTCGGAGCTGGATCCTCACACCTATCATATTACTCGGGAAAAGGGTACGGAGCGTGCCTTTACTGGTGACTTGTATTTGAACAAAGACACCGGTGAATATTGCTGTGTCTGTTGCGGACAGCCCTTGTTTACGTCTGAGCAAAAATTCGATAGTGGTTGTGGCTGGCCTAGCTTTTTTGAAGCGATCGATGATAAGGCGATTGACGAACACGAAGACCGCAGTTTGTTCATGGTGAGGACCGAGATCGTATGCAGTCGATGTGATGCGCACCTTGGGCATGTTTTTCCGGATGGCCCTCAACCAACCGGTTTAAGATACTGCGTTAACAGTGCTTCACTGGCGTTCAAAAAAGAAGGCGAGTAGATGAAGGACTTCCAGTGGATATACGATCGAGCCGCCGAGTTGAAAGGCGAAGAGAATCTCACTCACCTAATGCCTCATGTTGCGTCAGAAAAGACATTGATATCGACGCCAGATGATCGGTATTTGTCTACGATGTGCCAGCGAATATTTAGGGCGGGATTAAAACATTCAGTGGTGGATGCTAAATGGCCGGACTTTGAAACATCGTACATGGGCTTTCATCCTAAGGCTCTTGCCGGTCTAAGTGACGAAGAATTGGAGGCGATCATGGTGGGGCCGAACCTCATCAAGCATTGGGGTAAAACAAAAGCGATTCGTCATAATGCTCAATGGGTGTTGGCCATTTCGGCGGAATACGATGGTTTTGGGCGGTTTGTTGCCGACTGGCCTGTGACGGATATCGTAAGCCTGTGGGGGGTTATGAAAAAGCAGGCTGCTCAGTTGGGAGGGAGAAGCGGGGCGGCGTTTTTAAGAATGGCGGGCAAAGACACATTTATGTTGAGTCAGGATGTGATGGTTCAATTGCGTGCTTTGGGCGTTGTACCCACGGTAGAGTCGACGACGGCCAAGCGTGACCTAAATAGCATCCAAGATGCCTTCAATCAATGGCACGATCAGTCAGGCTTGCCGATGGCCCATATCTCTCGTTTGTTATCTTTCACTTAATGAACTTTGAATAGACTGGATAAATTCTAGACAGGTGGGATTTATTGAACTATATTGTGCACAATCTAGTTGTGTACCATGTCTGTATTGGAGGGCTTCATGAGCGCAATATATGATTTTAAGGCGAATGACATCAAAGGCCATGAGCGTGACCTTTCTGAATTTAGAGGTAAGGTTTTACTAATAGTAAATACCGCCAGCAAATGTGGTCTGACGCCTCAATTCGAAGGGCTAGAAGCACTGTATGAGCGATTTAAAGATGATGGTCTAGAAGTGCTTGGTTTTCCTTGTAATCAGTTTGCGGAACAAGATAAAGGCACCAATGAAGAAATCGCTGGGTTTTGTATGAAAAACTACGGTGTGAGTTTCACCATGTTTGAAAAGATTAAGGTCAATGGGGATGGGGCGCACCCTTTGTATCGGTATCTAAAGAAAGAAGCCAAAGGATTCTTGGGATCGCAAAACATCAAATGGAATTTCACTAAGTTTCTTGTGGGCAAAGATGGAAAGGTCATTAAACGCTTTGCTCCTACGACTAAACCCGCCGCAATTGAAAAATATATTCAATCCACCTTGAATAAATAACGGATAAAGTCGATCACGATGACGATTGTCTTCATGGGGCGTATACTTCTAGTCTGCGCCCTAGTGTAGAGACCTAGTGGGTGTAGATAATTTTTCATGCAGCATAAGGGAGCGATTTATGCCCAGTAAGCCGGAAGATATGCTAAAGCTAGATCATCAACTTTGCTTTCAGCTATACAGTGCTTCTCGTCTCATGACCAAGCTGTACCAGCCCCTGTTAAAACCCCTTGGTTTAACCTACCCCCAGTATCTAGTGATGTTGGTGCTCTGGGAAAAGGCGATCGGAGCTAAGTTCACGGTCACTGAACTGGGTGATCGCTTGAAATTGGATTCAGGTACATTGACACCGTTGCTAAAGCGGCTGGAAGGGAAGCATCTTATCCAGCGTCAGCGCAGCAATGAGGATGAGCGTCAGGTTTGGATTCGCCTATCGCCTTTGGGGGAGTCGCTGAAACAGCAGGCAAAGCGAGTGCCTGAAAAACTCATGTGTCAAACCGGTGCAGACTCAGAAGATGTGGTAAGGGTCAGAGAAGCGATCAAGTCTTTGTTTTCGGGCTTGAATCCAGATTAGCCTATTCGCTGTCGTAAATATTCTTTTTGTTGTCCCATGCTTCTTCTTCCTCCATTTTATCCACGCCTGAAGCGAGTTTATTAACAGAGGTTGAAGCCTGTTCTTTTCTTTGCTGAGACAGCCTTCTTTCTGTTGACTCAATTAATTTCTCGATTTGCGCTTTTTGTGAGTTCAAATGTTGTTTGATGGGACTTTTAATGACGAGGCCCTTTGCTACTCGTAGTTTTCCGAGGGCAGGGCGAAGCTTGCCGCTTTTTAAGGCGGCATTGGCTAGATTGAAATTTAAATCCAGTGCAATGCGGTGCATCATCATCTTTAGGTTCTTAACCACTCTAGAACCATGGGCCCTGGGTATTAAACCGCCTTTCACAGAAGATATAATTTGACCGTGAAGAAATTTACAGAGGTTTTTGACCTCATGGGCGGCATCGGGGTGGTTGATCTTGCTCCACTGAGAGAGTCGTTTAACCGAATCGTCTTTAGCTGCCAAGGCTTTTTCCAGTCGGGCCTCTAGTTCTTGCCGTAAATTGTTTAAGCTGTCTGACTCATTGCCGACTTCTTCTACTTGGTCGATTAGCTGCATAAGTCGTTTGATGATAAAGATCTTGGTGGGGGTGTCCATGTAGATCTCGGGAATGGTCCCCATGGCATTTTGCATGCGACGAAGGTCATCGTGCAGGTCGACGAGCTTTCTAGCCCGTTCGATGCGCTTTTTCTCGATATAGCTTTTAAAGAAGATGCTGCCCACCAGTGTGAGGACAATCAGCACCCCAATGACCGCCATTCCTTCCATAATAACCGTATAATTTCCCTGATTAATCTAAGTGTAGTCGTTTATTTCAAAACTTTTTCATAAAAAAACTTGACGTAATTCAATAAGATACATAGAATGCGCGCCACATTGAGACGTGACTGACGTTTCAAAAAGTGTGTCCCGTTCGTCTAGAGGCCTAGGACACCGCCCTTTCACGGCGGTAACAGGGGTTCGACTCCCCTACGGGATACCATTGCGGGAATAGCTCAGTTGGTAGAGCACAACCTTGCCAAGGTTGGG
>Ga0255776_10000155_pt1 | contig 72653 bp, 58 predicted proteins | sample 071ome_19_FD_179974 | JGI IMG/M metagenome (GOLD analysis project Ga0255776, IMG submission 179974) | Coastal salt marsh microbial communities from the Groves Creek Marsh, Skidaway Island, Georgia - 071413AT metaG (version 2) | ecosystem: Environmental > Aquatic > Marine > Intertidal zone >...
ATTGTTTAGGTTAATACTCTCAATTAAAATTTTCTGAGCGGTCATCTGTAGCATTTCAGTTATCCCGAGTCTAGGGTTTTTGCTGGGTGAACCGCGACTAGGGGGACAGTTCAAAAAATAGAAACCAACAACCGGAGGTACAAGCTTTCCCGACGAGTCGGGATTCCCACTTCAAACCACAGAGCTTTGGAACCCTTTTCAAGCTGCAATGGAAACATCACAGTCATTCGATGAACAATAGTCTCCCCGCGTTCCATTCCTTTTGCTCAGAGACGTTTTCAAGGGAAAAGTTTGGGGCGAGGTGGAACTCTCCCCTCCATTGTCTAAAAAATGAACTGCGCCCCGCAACTGGTATTTGTCGGGTTTGACAATAGAGAGGCATTTTGAATTCGGATGCCCAGAGGATGCGCGTCGGGGACGACACGATCTACCTTGGGGGTCGCTAGTGCATATTGACCGGATCGATGTCCACTGCGGTCAACACCCCTTCGGGCAGCCGTGTTTCGGCAATGAGTTCGGCGAGCATGGCGCCCAGACGTGACATGCGTGCACATTTCATCATGATTTGATAGCGAAAGAAGGTTTCCGCTCGTTCAAGCGGAGCGGGTGAAGGTCCGGCAACCATCAGGTCGGGCATCTTCTCTTTAAACTGCCCGATGCGTTGAGCAAGATGTTGACCACTCAGTTTAAGTTTTTCTTCGTTTTTACCCCGCAGCGTGATCACAGCCAGTCGCATGGCAGGTGGATACAGGGTCTCTTTCCGAAACTCGATTTCCTGCTCATAAAACCCAAGGTAATCGTGACGGCGAGCATATTGAATCGCTGCGTGGAAAGGGGTAAAGGACTGCACATAGACATCCCCTTCCACATCCCCTCTCCCGGCTCTGCCCGCCACCTGTGTCAGGAGTTGAAAGGTGCGTTCACCTGCCCGGAAATCCGGCATGTGCAAACTCAGATCCGCATAGATAATGCCCACCAGGGTGACATTCGGAAAATGCAGCCCTTTGGCGATCATCTGTGTGCCGATCAGGATATCAACCTTGCCCAATCTGAAATCGGTGAGGATTCGTTTGTAATCTTCTTTTCTTTTGAGCGTGTCCGAATCCATACGCTGAATCCCTGCCTTGGGAAACAACACTTTCAAGGTGTCTTCCACTTTCTCGGTGCCAATCCCGGCAAATCGAATCTCGTAACTTTTGCAGGTATCAATTGGACAACAAACCGGAGCTTTCTCGTCATGACCACAAATGTGACAGCGCAGCTGTTGTTGACGCCGGTGATAAGTCAGGGAAATACTGCAATTGGGGCAACCGGCAACGAACCCGCATTTGGGACACTGCATGGAAGAAGCATAGCCACGGCGATTCAGAAACAGCATGGTCTGTTCCCGGTTATCCAGTCGTTGTTGGATCGATTCCTTCAGTTGCTGGGAAAGGATCGGAATGCCTTTGTTCTTTTTTCCCTCGCTCCGCATATCCACCACACGGACCCAGGGCATGGTTTTGTCATCGGCGCGGGAAGGCATTTCGAGTAACTGATACTTCCCTTTTTGAGTATTGTAATAGGTCTCCAGAGAAGGTGTGGCTGAGCCCAGCACCACCACTGCATGTTCTCTTTGCGCGCGAACCACCGCCACATCACGCGCATGATAACGAGGGGCTTCTTCCTGTTTGTAGGAGTGTTCGTGTTCTTCGTCGACGATGATCAATCCCAATGGATCCACCGGCGCAAACACCGCACTGCGCGCACCGATCACGATGCGGGCGCGTCCTTCCCGAATTTTGTGCCATTCATCATGCCGTTCGCCATCGGACAAATGACTGTGCAACACGGCCACCAGCGTTTTGTTTTTGCCCGAGGAAAACCGGGCTTTGAATCGCTCGACCGTCTGAGGGGTCAGAGAGATTTCCGGAACGAGCACGATGGCTCCTTTCCCCTGATCCATCGCATGATCGATGGCCTGGAGGTATACCTCGGTTTTACCGCTTCCGGTCACCCCATGCAGTAGAAAGACCGATGAAGTCTTTTGATCCGGATCAGCATCCATGGCCTGCTCGATGGCGTCCAATGAACGGCGTTGTTCCTGATTCAATTCGAGGGATTCAGTCGGGACGATGTGTTCATCGGCATAGGGATCCCGTTCGATCACCTCGCGCGTCAGCTTCGCCACGCCGGCGTCTTCCAGCTTCTTGACGGTTGCCTTGGTCGACTGCGTCATTTTCAGGAACTCTTGCAAGGGCATTTCTTTCCACTCCTGAAGAATAGACCGGAGTTCTTCTTGACGTTTGGTCAGCTTGGTTTCGGATCCTACCGGTTCCACGGCACGAATGTGCAGTTGCTTTTTCCATCCCTCCTTTTCCTTGCGCACCGCCACGGGAAGGACGCTCTTCAACGCCGTTTCGATCGGGCAGCAGTAATACCCGGCCATCCAACGCGCCAGAGCCAGCACTTTGGGCGTCACCAGGCTTCCTTTGCCGACGACGTTCAGGATGGGCTTGAGTTTGTGGTGGTCGGATTGATCGGGAAGTCCGGTGACCACCCCCATCAGTTTGCGGCCCCCAAAAGGAACTTTCACTCGCGCGCCAATATCCACCCGATCCTGAAACTCGGGGGGAACCAGGTAATCGAACTCCTTGCGGAGGGCGATTTCCAATGTGACGCGTGCGATCATGGGTTTATTACTCACGCAGAGGCGCGGAGACGCAAAGGAAAAAGTGTTTGGGTTTTTACCATCATCGGAGGGACGAGTTCCACCTCGATCCCATACTTCCTCCTTTCCAATCTACCTAAACAAAAGACGTGGAATGAGGGTAGCCATCGGTTTGCGTGCGCCTACAGCCCTTCCATGGCAGCATGATTGCAGTTCGATCGTCTTGAGGATTGAAGTGGGTTCAAGGCGGAGCTTGACCCTCCGGATCTTTCAACACGGGCATTTCATGAATGGGCTTTGCTTTTTGGTGATGATCTGGAATATTTACCCCATCCAAGATCATGAAAAGCTTAAAAGCATTATCTCGTATATCGGCGTTTGTCGCATTGTGCACTCTACAAATGAACGTGTGGGGTCAAAACAATCCATGGCTGCACTTCGAAGGACAGGGTGGTCCGGGCAAGGGAAAACACATCGTTTTGATTTCCGGAGACGAAGAATATCGCTCCGAAGAAACCAACCCCATGCTCGCAAAAATCCTGAGCCAGCGTCATGGTTTCGACTGCACCGTCCTTTTTTCGCAGGATCCTGAGAACAACTACATCGATCCGAACAATCAACAAAGCATGCCAGGTCTGGAAGCCTTGAAGGATGCCGATCTGATGATCATCGGAACGCGCTTCCGCCGTTTAAGCGACGAACAATATCAGATCATCGCCGACTATCTCAATGCCGGCAAACCTGTCATGGGATTTCGCACGGCGACCCATGCCTTTACCGGTCCGGGAAAAACCGGCGATTTCCGTTGGGGACAATTTGGGCTCAAGATTCTCGGCGAAACCTGGATCAGCCACCACGGCCATCACAAAGGACAAGGAACCCTGGCGATCGTCGAAAGCCAAAACGCCAAGCACCCCGTCCTGAAAGGCGTTGGTAAGATTTTCGGCCCCACGGACGTTTACGGCATTCGCAACCTGGATCCCGCCCAATCCACCATCCTCCTGCGCGGTGCGGTGACGGTGACATTGGATGAAGATTCGGCTCCGATCGATGGCGAGAAAAACAATCCCATGATGCCGCTGGCTTGGTTGAGAACGTACACCGCCCCGAATGGAACCAGTCAAGGCCAGGCATTCTGCACCACCCTGGGAGCTTCCGTGGACATGCTGGACAAAGACCTGCGCCGTCTGTTTGTAAACACGGTCTATCACATGACAGGATTGAAAGTACGCAAAGCGGCGGATGTTACCTTTGTCGACGATTTCGCCCCGACCTTCTACGGGTTCAACAACGAAGAGGGCTACTACAAAAAGCGCAACCTGAAGATCAGCGATTTCGAACTGGGCAGCAACGCCTCCACCGGGCTGGCCAATCCAAAATCCGCCCCAGCATGGCGCCCTGTGCTGCCCTATTGAAAATATCGATAACCCACTCCTCGAGCACGGGAGAATCTTTGGCTGTCAATCGATGCCGTAAGATTCTCCCGCTTGTTTTTTCCGAGCCCTATTGAGACTGGATCTCAAAAAAAGAATTGACGCTGCCTGTGGTTTGATTGAGACTGAGTCTCATTAGAAGGGAAGTTGGTACAGCCTCCTTCCAAACAGAACCATCAAATACAGCTGAAAATTCATGTCGTATCATCGTATTATTTCGATTCGTCTTGTTGCCGTGCTGCTTGCTATCGGCTTATTACCTCAACCAGCGATCGCTCAGGAATCCGCTAACAAGAGTTCGGTGGATGACCGGATTCATAAACTGGAGCAGACCTTGGAAGCGGTCCTGGCCGAACTTCAGGAGCTGAAATCTGAACGTAATAAGCTGGCTGAAAAAGCAGAACAGCAGCGACAGCAGACCGAGGCATTGGAAGAACAGCAGCAGGCCATGCTTGAAGAAATGGCAGCCCAGGAAGAAGCACTCGCATCGGCTCCGTCATCCGGACCAGTCATTACGTTGACTGGAAACAACATTGCCAACCCCATCGCCCCGCCCCAACGCCCCGGCCTTTCCCGAAACACTTTGCCCGCCGGATTGATGCTGGGTGCTTATGGGGAGCATCATTTCAATTTCACCGAAGGAACAGGCGGCGATCAATCGGACATTCATCGCTTTGTTGGTTTCATGGGATATCAATTTGCGGATTGGGTTTTCCTGAACACCGAAACAGAAATTGAGCACGCCTTTGTCAACGACAGCGATGGTGAAATATCTCTGGAACAATTCTTCTTTGATTTCAGCGTTGCGGATCCGGTCAACATTCGCGTGGGACGCACCCTGCATCCGGCTGGCATCATCAATCGTTATCACGAACCCACCACCTTCAATGGCACCGAACGCCCGACCTATTCACAGCGCATTTTGCCAAGCACATGGTCCATCGATGGTATCGGTGTATGGGGACGTGTCACGGACTGGTTGAGTTACGAAAGTTACGTGCACGCCGGACTGGACGGCTCCCGATTCAGCGGTGGCTCCGGTCTGCGTGGCGGTCGAATGAAAGAACGTCCCAGTATGAATGACATTGGTATCAGTTCTCGTGTGGATTTTTATCCGCTCATCGCGGCGGAATCGGATACGGAATGGAAATGGCGCAGTGGTTTTTCCTATTCCAACATCGGTGTTGAGAACGGCGATCAGGGTCGCAACGCAGGACGGCCCAGTGAAAATGTTCAGATTTGGGCAGCGGACACCCAGTTGAGCTGGCGAAAGTGGGATTTCAGAACGGAGGCCGCCTATGTGGATAATCCGGCCGCAATGAATCCTATGGTGGGAGCTGGCACTTCTGATGAGTTATTCGGCGCTTATGTGGAATTGGGTTACCACTTCTGGCCGGATTCCTGGAAAACCGGGAAACTTGAAAACTCCGACGCGGTGGCGTTTGTCCGCTACGAGTACATCGATCCACAATCCGGAAAAACGCTGGCAGGACCTGCCAACCGTAATCTGTCCCTGCGTGAAACGACCTTGGGTATCGGATTCTATCCCATGCCACGTGTGGTCATCAAAGCGGATTACACATTCGTGGAATCTCTGGCCGCCGATCTCGCAGATCGAATCGCCTTGGGAGTTGGATACGCCTTTTAAGGATTCAATGGATCTTTGACAGGAGATCATACCTTCAGGAAAACAACCATCGATCATGTTATGAACCTCACCCGCTTCACTTCAAAATTAATCTTCGCGCTCGCTCTTGGTGGCCTCTTTTTGAATCCATTATTTGCTGAGGAATACATGACGGAAAAGGAAGCGCTGAAACTGGCATTTCCGAATGCTGATGAGTTTGACCTCCACCGCATGATAGCCACCAAGACGCAACGCGCCGAACTCGCGGAGCGTCTTGGGATTCGTTTACCCAGTCGCTTCTTCAAATACTATCGTTGCAAGCAGGACGGCAAACTGATCGGACGAGCCATTGTCGATGAAGCGCCTGGCAAATACCATCCGTTCGAATATCTCCTCGCTGTCGACCCAGCCCACAAGGTGCATGCGGTGGAGATATTGAACTATCACGAAAAATACGGATTCGAAGTCAAACAGGATTCCTTCAAAGACCAGTTCAAAGGTCATTCCCCCGAGGACAGCAAACACCTGGAGCGCGACATTCGCATCATCGCCGGCGCAACGATCTCCTGCCAGTCCCTGATCGAATCCATCAAGCGTCAGTTGATTTATCTCGATGTCATGACCGAAGCGAAAGATGCCAAGCAATCCGGTTTATTCCTTCGTCCATCCAGTAAACTTCCTGCTCAACTTAACAACGAATCCTCCGGGGAAAAACTCGTTCACCGCAAACGAGGTCGCCTGCTGATGGGAACTTTCCTCGAAATCCAGGCCTATGGTTCATCCGAAGCCAGCATCGACCATGCCATGAATCTGGCATTCGAGGAAGTGGACCGGATTGAACAACACCTCAGCACTTACAAAGCCAATTCGCAAATCTCTCAACTCAATCAGCATGGCGCTGATGCACCAGTCGCTTTGAGCCATGAGGTTTTCGAACTGCTGAAGCGCAGCAAAGAAATCACTCACCAAACCAATGGTGCATTCGATATCACCGTCGGGCCTATCGTCCAGTTATGGCGCCATGCCAACAACAGCGTTCCAGATGCCAGGGCCATTGAACAATCCACCAAGAGTGTCGGCATGCATCACGTACACCTGGACGAGAAGAATCTGACAGCTTGGTTCGACACAAAAGGGGTCCGAGTGGATCTGGGTGGCATTGGAAAAGGCTACGCCATGGATCGGGCGGCTGAGATGCTGAAACAGCAAGGCATCCAACGCGCCATGCTATCCTTTGGCGGACACATTCTCGCGCTTGATCCGCCACCAGGAAAAAGCGGGTGGAACATTTTGATCCGTGATCCGGACCAGGAAGACGCTTTCATCCATGACATGGAAATCCAGAATGCCTCCGTGGCCACCACGGCAAACGACCAGCGAGGCTATCGGATCAACGGCAAACGCTATTCACACATCATCCACCCGGCTACGGGACTCCCGGTTGAAGGAAAAGCTTCCGTCACAGTCATCACAAAAATAGCGGAAGAAGGCGACGCCCTATCAACGGCCTTGTTTGCATCGGAAGAAGGGCACATGGAAAACTCGCTTTTCCCAACAGCGCTCTCACTGGGCCCAGGAAGCATCCTCTACAGTCAATTCCATTGATCACCAGCCTGATGTGACTTTATTGCGTGTATGCGATGGGATCCACGCATCCGCGGGAAAAAATGACACGATCTACCTACTCGGGTCGAACTTCGTCTTCTGCGAGAGCTTCGCCGGCGACGATGTCGGCAGCGATGGTTCTGCCGTGGGCAGGGCCGGTGACTTTGACTTCGCCGACTTTCTGGTTTTTGCGGTAGATGAAGAGTCGCTGGTCAATCTGAGGCATGGGGTGCAGGGGAAAATCGAGAATGACAAATCGCAACGCCGTGTGAACCGATGCCACCTGGCCGATGGGGGCATTGACCACCGGTATAATGGTGGTCTTGGATTGATATGTTTTTTCGGAAGCGGCTTTGGTGTTGCCCAATGCGCCGTCGTTGCCTGTCCAGACCGGGTCATGTTCCATTCCGGGAGGAGTGGACAAAGCCTGTTTCTTACAAGCACTCAAACCCATGATGAGTAAGGTAAAAAGGACCAGATAACGCATGGGAGCAATAAACGCGTGCAACCGTTAAAAGTCAAGTCGTGGTCTGACATCTCGCCTCATTCCGAAAAAGATCCATTATTGCAGGCGCACTATGGATTGCGCGTGGCTCGACACCGCTTTGGATACGACAGGGAAACGTCATGGCTTACTCCTGAATAAAAACTGCCCTTTTCCAGGAGACTCACCCTGCGGGTGACCATGAGTACGATACTGTGGGGATAGGGTGCCATTTGGTATAAGAATACTTCTTGGGTAGGGGAGAGGTTTCCAAAGCGGTGTCGAGCCACGCGCAGTCCATAATGGTGCATCTTTTATGCTGGTCGCAGATTGCATCTCCAGTTCGGAATCTTTAACATCATGGCGGTTCGTTCGTTGAAAACGTTCGGCCACATCATTTGGTCATGAAACAAACTAGAACAGGCCCGCAACGATCCGTTCCTTGTGCCCTCACGGTCGCAGGTTCCGACAGTGGTGGTGGGGCGGGGATTCAAACAGACCTCAAGACGTTTGCCGTTTTGAAGGTACACGGCACGAGTGTGCTGACATGTGTGACAGCGCAGAATCCGAAGGAGGTGAAAGCGATTCAACCTGTCTCATCCCGCGTGGTTTTTTCACAGTTTCAGGCTTTGAACAATGGATTGAAACCAGAAGCGGTGAAATCGGGCATGCTGTTTTCAAAAGCCATCGTGCAATCCGTCCTTCGTGGTCTTGAATTGTTGAAGCCCCGTTGGTACGTGCTGGATCCGGTGATGATCGCCACCAGTGGCGCTCAGTTGCTCCAGAACAGCTGCATTGAAGTCATCCAAAATCGATTGATTCCTCTGGCAAGTGTGATCACGCCCAATATAGCGGAAGCCGAGGTGTTGTTGGGAAGGACCATTCGGGGTTCCGCCCAGGCCAAAGCATCCGTTCGTCAACTGGTGGATCGATATGAAGTTCCATTTTTGCTCAAGGGCGGTCATCTCCCCTCGCGCGGGAAGGTGATCGACTATTTTTACGACGGTCATACATTGAACGCCATGGAATCCGCCTACATCAAAAGCAAAGACACACATGGCACCGGGTGCACCTATTCGGCCGCCATTACGGCCCATCTGGCATTGGGCGCTTCGCTGGAGTCGGCTGTTGTAAAAGGAAAGGCTTTTATTGCCGAAGCCATTGAACAATCCTACCGAACCGGTGATCATCAGGCCCTGAATGTTTGGAAAGGAGCGGCCACGTGAGAACGGTTTATCTCGATTACAACGCCACGACGCCTCTCGATGAAGGCGTGTGGGAATGCATGGTTCCCCACATGCGGAATCATTATGGCAATCCATCCAGCATCCATCGGGTGGGACGGGATGCCAAAGCGCATCTGGATGAAGCAAGGTATGATCTTTCAGAGTTGTGGAAGTGCAAACCCAGCGAAATCGTTTTTACCAGCGGAGGCACGGAAAGCAACAATCTGGCTATCTTTGGAACAGCACGACTGCTTAAATCAAAGGGTCGTCATCTCGTTTGCAGCGCCATTGAACATCATGCTGTATTGCATTGCTTTGAGTACCTGGCGGAGAAGGAGGGCTTTGATCTCACGATTTTACCCGTAGACGGCGAAGGTCGAGTGGATCCGAAAACGGTCCGGGAAGCCATTCGAGAAGATACACAATTGGTTTCGGTAATGGCAGCCAACAATGAAATCGGGACGATCCAACCCATCGCGGAAATCGGTGCCATCTGTCGTGAACGTGGCGTGCTCTTTCACACGGACGCAGTGCAATGGTTTGGAAAAGAACCGGTCGAATCCATCCACCAGTTCAATGCGGACCTGGTTTCGGTCTGTGCCCACAAATTACATGGTCCCAAAGGTTCGGGTGCGCTGTTCATCCGTTCGCCTTTGTTGCCGGATAAGATCCTTTTTGGTGGCGCCCATGAGAATGAACGCCGCGCGGGAACGGAAAATCTTGCTGCCATCGTAGGACTGGTCGAAGCCTTGAAACGATTTTCCAATCCACCGGTTTTCAGTCAGGAAAGCATCCGGGAAGCGAAGCGATGCCTGCGGGAATCCCTGCTTACTATCCCTGAAGTGGATATCCTGACACCCCAAACCGGCAGTCTTCAAAATACGCTTTCCTTTACGGTTAACGGTTGCGACAGCATTGGTTTGCTGGCAGGATTGGATTTGGAAGGCATCTGTGCTTCGAGTGGTTCGGCCTGTTCCGTCGGGTCATTGGAACCTTCCCACGTCGTTCTGGCGATGGGAATCAGCCGCGACAAAGCCAACGCTTTGGTGCGCTTGTCCTTGGGAAAGGAAACCTCTCAGGAGGATCTTCCTTACGCAAATGAGATGATTCCACGAGTGCTCAAGAGGTGCCTGGTTGTGAAATAATGGCCCAACAAGCTGTGAATAACTTTGTAAATAATATGGATAACCTCAATAAGTGGGTCTAACCCGCTGGATATCACTTTGTTGTTCACATGGGAGATTCGTTGTAAGTCCTTGAGCCAGCCTTGACACCGCCACTTGTTTGGCTTATTCACAGGGCTTAATTTTAATACATTTTGTCTCTCTTTGAGAATTATTAGACATCCATAGCGCATGAAAATCACCATCGCCAAAGAAGAATTGATCCGCGGATTGCAATCCGTGCAGAACGTGGTCAATCCGCGCACCACCCTCCCCGTTCTCTCCAACGTCCTTCTGGTAGCTGAAGAGGGCAAGTTGATCCTTACGGCGACCGATCTGGATGTCACGGTCTCCTGCACCGTCACAGCCGATGTTCAGGAGGAAGGCAAGGTAACGCTGCCTGCCAAGAAAATGGTGGGAATCGTACGAGAGCTTTCCACCCCGGAAATCGAACTCCAGGTCGACGAGAAGAATGTGTGCAGTATCCACGCGGGAGCTTCCTTCTTCAAAATCGTTGGTCTTGGAGCCAATGAGTTCCCTCCCTTGGCCAAGTTTGAAGAGAAAAACAAGGTTTCCATCTCTCAGGAACGGCTTAAAGGAATGCTCAGGAAGACCTCTTATGCGGTTTCTACCGAAGAATCCCGTTATGTGCTGAACGGTATCTATCTCAGCATTAAAGAGTTCAAGTTAACCATGGTTGCTACCGATGGACGACGTTTGGCCTTGGTGGAGGAAGATTTGGAAGAAACCCCTGATGTACAGGTGCAGTTCATCGTTCCAACTAAAGCCATCAATGAGCTCAATCGTCTGCTGGGGGACGAAGGAACCGTCGATGTGCAGTTTCAGGACAACCAGGCCTCGTTCTTTCTCTCAGGGGAAGGTGAGAATTCGGCGTTGTTGATTACAAAGCTCATTGAAGGCAATTATCCGAACTACTCGCAGGTCATTCCCAAGAAGTGCACCGAAAGGGTTCCTTTGGTCCGCGAAGAGCTCCTGCAGGCCCTCAGGCGCGCGGAAATCATGACCAGCGACAAAGCTCACTCCGTCAAGTTCGCTTTTACCCAAAACAACCTCCAAATCACCGCCAATACCCCCGATGTGGGTGAGGCAAGGGAAAACATCGCCATCAACTATTCCGGGGAGGATATCACGGTGTCCTTCAACCCGCTTTACATGATGGATCCCCTGAAGGTGCTCGAAGACGATGAGGTCTTCCTCGAAATGTCCGACGAGTTGAGTCCCGGCGTGATCAAAGTCCAGACGCCATTCATCTACGTCATCATGCCCATGCGGACCAACACGGCCTCCTGAGATTCACAGTAAAACCCTTTTGAATCCTCTCCGGCTCGCTTGGTTGAATGAACCATGCGGGCCTGAGAACTCCATTGCCATGATCGAAACTGTCAAAACCATCGCTGCCGAAGCCGGAGAAAAAATCTTATCCTTTTACGGACAACCGATTCCAGTTGAGAAAAAGTCCGATGACAGCCCTTTGACCAAGGCTGATCTGGCGGCTCATCACACGATTGTCGCGGGTTTGAAGGATTTGGATGCGTCGATTCCGGTGTTGTCCGAAGAAGCCAGGGAAGTTCCGTTTGAGGACAGGAGGAATTGGGATCGGTTTTGGGTGGTGGATCCGATGGACGGGACCAAGGAATTCATCAAACAGACCGGTGAGTTCACGGTGAACATAGCCCTGGTACAGGATGGAAAATCTTTATTGGGTGTGGTTTACGTTCCTGCGAAGAACTTGTTTTACTGGGCTGAACATGGACAGGGAGCCTTTAAACAGGTCCAGGAAGACGCCTCCCTCGCCATCAAAGCCCGAAGGCCGGATGCGGATGCGCTTTCCATTGTGGCCAGTCGGGATCATGCAGGACCCATGGTTCAGGAACTCCTTGAGCGATTTCCCACCGCGCAGACCCAGAGCATGGGAAGCTCACTGAAATTTTGCCTGGTGGCTGAAGGGAAGGCGGATATTTACCTGAGGGATGTGCCCACGATGGAATGGGATACGGCAGCCGCTCAATGTATTGTGGAAGAATCCGGAGGCGTGGTGAAGGATATCGAAGACAAGGTGCTTCTCTACAACAAGGAAGTGTTGAGAAACCCATCCATCATCACCTTGGGAGATCCGTCGTTTGTTTGGAAGTAAGGACCGCGGCAAGCGAAAACATCCTTTTACCTGACAGACTTGGTCACTCCTTCGAAAGCCCGTAGTTGATTAACGTCACATTGCGGTGACGGAGCAACCCACCGTTAGCTCGATGGTCGGTCTTTCAATATCGTGTCAATCCGCCCTGGTTTGGGAATCTTCACCTACCGCGGTCAAACAGTGGGTATGATGCTCAAAACCTCCCGCTTATTGCACGTATTTTTATGGCATAATTCATGCCAAAGCGAACTAGTTGAAAAGGGTTTTCAAGAATACAGAGGAAAAACCGAGAAACAACCAACGACACATTGCCAGCCTTATGTTCTTACGTATCGTTTTCTTTGAATCAACCCTCTTGTTGGTGGCATGGGTATTGGGCTGGTTGCTGGGCGTTCCTCTGTTCGACGTCCACACTTGGAATTGGAAAGGGCTTGCCGTCGGACTCTCCTCAACCTTGCCACTCATCTCCATGTTTTTCTGGTTGCTCCAATCCCAATGGGAACCCTGCCAGAACATTCGGCGGATCATGGATGTGGTCATACGACCCATGTTTCAGGAGTTTACCATCCTGCAGTTGCTCGTCATCTCTCTTGTTGCAGGCATCAGTGAAGAAATCCTGTTTCGAGGTGTCATTCAAGGTGGCGCTCAAACCTCCATGGGTGCGCCGGCTGCCATCGTATTATCGGCCGTCCTCTTTGGAGCATGCCATGCCCTTACTCCATTCTACTTCGTTCTGGCAACCTTCATGGGTGTCTACATGAGCGTGGTCTGGATGGCGACCGGACAATTGTTGGCACCGATCATCACCCATGCTGTTTACGATTTTCTCGTTTTGGTCTGGTATCTCCATTATTCCAATCAAAGAAAGGTGTCTGCTCTTCGCAAAGATGGGTAGCCTCATCCAGACCAAAGGATCATGTTTCGCGAGATGACGATTCCAATTCCGATCTACCGAGCCAGTAACACGCCAACGGCGCAGGGATTTTCAGGAACCGAGCCTTGGCTGTTTTGTGTTGGACGTCCATCACTTGAAAATCAGGCAGCTCTCGGGTGATCACATAGCCTTTCTCTGTGTTTTGTTGGGCGCAAAATTCAATCAATCCCTTCAATTCCTGGATACCGGTATGTTTGGGTGTCCGATATTTTACTTCAAAGGGAACCAATCTATCCCCAAGATCAGCAATGATATCCACCTCCTTGTCCCTTTTACCTCGCCAATAGGAAAACCCGATGCTTCGAGCGTAGTAACGAGTGAAGAGGTGCTTGAAAAACGCTGTCTCGACCGCTCGACCAAGGGCATTCGAATCTTCCAACATTTCTTTTCCCTTCAACAACACGCCCGGCGCAATGGCAGCATCCGCCAGATAAACCTTTGCCGACGCTTTCAACACCTGCTTGCCATACCCAAGTGGCAATAATCGATGAATCAGATGTGTGTTTTCCAGTAGTTCGATGAAGTTTCCTACTGTCGGTCGTTTTAGCTGAAGGCTGGAACACAAATCCTGTAAATTGAGCAATCCACCATCATGCAGACAAAGATAGAGGAAGACCTGTTCCAACTCCACGACACGACGAACGCCGAATAAAGCCGTCATATCCCGCTTGAGGACTTTATCCACGATGTCCTCACGCAGAAGTTTTTGCGCGAGAGAAATACTTTCCATCTGAGCGGTCTGGGGAAAACCGCCTCGCAACAAATATTCGTGGAATAAGCCGACGAGTGGACGGCCCACTTCGCCCCATTTTACAAACTCATTTGCATCCCACGAAAACAGTTCTAAAAACGAATGGATGGCGGGTAAGGGAGGAATCGGCGTTTTGCGAATTTGCAGGTATTCAAAAAACGACAAAGTTGCGAGTCGAATGGTCTGCCATCGACCCACTCCTGATTCCTGTCCCTCTGTGACCAACGGTGTGGCGGATCCGGTTACGGCAATGCGACGACGCTTTACAAAATCAACTTGATGCTTCAACCAAGTCTGCCAGCCTTTCACCAACTGAATTTCATCGAGAAAAAGATACTCTGGTCCTTCGCGAGCGGGTTCAAATTCCCGCCATAGATTCAACAGGTCATCCAGCCCGATGAGTTTCAAAAGAGGGTGGTCAAAGGTCACATAAAGGATGTTTGTCGGAGCAACCCCTTGATCCAACAAGACGTCTATTGCCTGGAGATAAAGTGTCGTCTTGCCCACCTGCCGTGCTCCGCTCAGAAGGAGAGCACGACCAGCGGGAGGATTCTGAGCCCAAGCCGAAATCTCCCTGAACGCGGCCCTTTTCCATGTCGGCATGTCGGGAAAACGACCGCCTCTCCACCAGGGATTAAACTGGCGAAGCACCGCAAAAAGCTCTGTTTTTGGAACAACCACTTAGAAAAACATAAATAAAATACCATTTAATGCAAGTATACATTACATATTGGACATTCTTTTGTGATTTTCTCTTTTCTTTGTTTCAGTTCCGGCTTTGGTTTCAGTTCTAACTATTAAGATAAATCTGTCTCGCCAATCTCGATGGCGAATGGCTTAATGGGCTTCTTGCATTATTTCGATCACAACGCCACTGCTCCTATGAATGCGGTTGCCCGGGACGCTTGGCTGGAGGCTGTTGAGCAGTTTCCTGGTAATCCGTCCAGTTTGCACCGTATCGGTGCCCGTGCCGACAAGGCAATGGAGGATGCCCGTCAGGTGATGGGCGATCTGCTCGGTTGTTCGCCTTTGGATGTGGTGTGGACCAGTGGCGCCACCGAGTCCAACAACACCATCTGGTATCACCTGTCTCAAACCTTGCCGGAAGATGCCACGGTTTGGGTGGCCTCGATCGAACATCCCTGCTGCCTGGAGAGTGCGAGGTTTTGGATGGGAAACCGCATTGTCTGGATTCCGGTGAACAAACAGGGTGTGGTTGAGCTGAGTTGGTTCGAATCGCAAATTCAGAATGGCAGACCCCATTTGGTTTGTGTCATGGCGGCCAACAATGAAACCGGATGTCTTCAACCATGGGAATCCGTTCGCCAATGGTGTGCCGGGCATGAGGTGGCTTTTTTCTGTGACGCCGCACAATGGATCGGCCGTTTGCCGATGGGTGGCCTTGGAAAATGTGATTGGGTGTCCGGTTGTGCCCATAAATTTGGAGGGCCCAAAGGGATTGGATTTCTCAAATGCCCTTCCGCCGGGAAGCTGAAATCTCTCCTGCGCGGTGGTCCCCAAGAGATGCAGCGGCGTGCCGGAACCGAAAATGTGGCCGGAGCGATCGCCATGGCGGCTGCTTTGAAAGCTCGTGAAGTGGAACTGACCATCGAAAAGCTATCAGAGCTCAAGAACATTCAGAAAACCTTCGAATCCTGGTTGCGAACCGAGATGCCCGATGTCCGGGTGTTGAGTGATGAAGTTCCCAGGCTCTGGAATACGACGACGGTGGTCATGCCGGAAACGGACTGTCGGATGCGTTGGGTGGTCAAGCTGGACAAAATGGGTTTTGCCGTTTCCTCGGGTTCGGCATGTGCCAGTGGAAAGGAACAGACTTCTCACGTGATGGAGGCCATGGGCGTAACCGGTGCAGCTGCTTCAAGAGTGTTGCGGTTCAGTTCCGGTATGGAGACGTCCCTCGAAGATTGGCGAGCTTTGCTCGATGCGGTCAAACAGATCCAATCCATGTCGGATGAAGCAAAGGTCTGAAGATGTGTGAAACCAGAAAGGCAGATCAAATCATGAAATGGATATGGACAATTTTGGTTTTGCTGGCGATGCGGGTTGGAGCAGAGGAGATCACGGATTCCGCTTCAGCGTTGCATCGTGCCCTGGGTGATGAACCCTTGCGGGATCAAGTGCGGAACCTGGACCATTTACAGTCACGCACCCGGTTCCTGGAGCAGTGGAATGTATGGATGGTGGAGTTCTTCGTGGAAGATGAACGGATCGCCATGTTGACGTTGAATCGTGAAGGAGAAGTTTTGGAACGCGCCTTGAATCGGTCGGATGAAGAAAATGTTGTGCATCGCATCGATGAACTCCGGCAGGAATTGGCCCATGCAAAACGTATCGGAAATGAAGCCGAGGTTCGGGAGATTCAGGAACTGCTCGAACGTCTGAAGCGATCCCATCCTTTCGCCGGGCAGGAGCTGGATTTGGAAAAGGTGCTTGCGACGGTTCACGGATTGGGGGGTTATGGCATGGGAGTGATTCGTTGGGCGCCGTTTGAGGGAGTATCTGGTATCCAGGTGATGGTGGAGCGTGAGGAGGACGGAAGGTGGGTTCGGATCGAATCGCTTCCCTTGCGTCAAGAACGATGGATCGACCACGATGTTCGGATGGGTGAAACCGTTCGTTACCGCATTGGATTGGTGGCGTCCGAGCAAGCATTCAGCACAAAACGCATCATTGAGATTGTTCCCAGGCAATTGGATGATTCGAAGATGCCGGTCTATACCGTTCAAATCCCGAAAGAAGGATTGGAGCGCATGCTGGCGGATGTCACGGAGGACATTGAAATGGATGGCACATTCATGCTGAACAAACAACGATGGCCCATGGAGGTTCGACTACGCGGAGCCAGCACCCGGCATGCGGCTAAAAAGAGTTATCGCATTCAGTTCAAAGAAGGATCTCCCTTTTCAACCGATGTCATCTATCTGAAAGCCGAACCCATGGACCACACGCTTCAGCAGGAAAAACTCTCCTGTGATTTGTTCCTCCAAAACGGGCTGCATTGTTCGGAAGCCAGGTATGTCAATCTGGTTATCAACGGTCAATACCAGGGCGTTTACCTGGACATCGAACCCATTCGCAAACCATTCAAAAAACATGCTGGTCTGGATCCGGATGGTGTGCTGATCCGTGCTTCCACCTTTGGTTCTGCCGACCAGAAACCTTTGGGTGATTTGCGCGGGAAAGGTGACGGTTTGCAGCAATTGGAAACGTTTTTGAAAGAGGCACAAAGTGTGTCCAATGCCGACTTCAGCGCTTGGGTGGAGGAAAATATGGATTGGCCCCGTGTGCGGGATTATCTCGCCATGCAGGTCCTCTGTCATCGTTCGGAGATTGAGGCCAATGATTACTTCTTTTATCAGGAGCCGGATACCCGGAAGTGGTTTTTCATTCCATGGGATCACAACAACGGAAACTTTGCCGTGGCGGCTTTCGAGAATCGGGTGTTGGAACCCCGCATTCCGGTCTTTCCACAGACCATTCAGGATATCGGATGGCAACCGAACTATGCCTACCTGATCCATTCACGCATTTTTCGTCAGCCTGATCTGCGGCTGGATTATTTGAACCGGCTGCGTGAATGGACGAGGGAATGGTTGTTGGAAGGAAAGATTGAGCGGTTGATAGAAGCCAACCATCAGCAGATATTGGAAGCGTATCAGGTGGATCCATACCGCACGCCGTATCATGAAAAAGATCCGTTTCTGAGTGCTGCCGATGATCTGAAAACATTTGCCAAACAACACGGACGCCGTTTGATGGAGTTGATCGATCATGCATTGGATGAACCAAGGGTGGTTGAAGTGGATTTTATTGGAAGGGATGATGATGGCTGTCGTTTGAGTTTGAAGAATCTCGGGATTGAACCGGTGTCACTTGAGAATCTCCGTTTTGTATTCAAGCATGGCGAGAAGATCGTGCGTCCCGCATGGAGGGAGAAAGGTCTGTTGACGAAAGGTCGGATGATCGAAATTACATTCGACCAGGATTTCCCCACCGGTGGTTTGTTTTGCGTTCTGCCAATCAGGGGCGCAGTTGATCGTGAACGAGAGATCCCAATGGATTTTTGTTTTATCCCGCCGAATGAATGATCACACGTGAGCATGAAGGCGTATAAGGGGTCGCCCCTTCAGGGCTTGAAGTTGTGTGGATTCCGACACCCAGGGCGGTGCCCTGGGCTAGGTTGGTTTGCACCTTTGGTGCGTTGTAATGGAACCCTGTTGGGATAATTGATGATGCACGTTTTTTGACCATTTTCCTTTTTGAATAATTAATCGAGTATTCGATCGAATCACGCCCCAACGGGGCATTCTACATCAGCCCGGGGCATCGCCCTGGGAATTGTCGTTTCCAATCATTTCAAAGCCCTGTAGGGGCGTTCCAGGAAATGCCACAGTCTCCCGCAAAAAATTAAAGGCTTCATCCAACCGCATTCACGATTGAAACGAACCAGCACTCCGGTAAAGTATCAACATGATTTACGATGCATCCATGGATGCTTTGATGGAGAAGGTGTGGGAGGGTCGGCGCGTTTCAGCGGATGATGCGCGCAGGTTATATGCGTTACCGTTGGAAGAGCTGGGTGCGTTGGCCCATCGCCGGCGTCTGTTGGCCAAGGAAAAGGCTTATGAAGGGCGTGGCAACGACATCATCACCTACAATGTCGATCGAAATATCAACTACACCAACATCTGCAATGTTTATTGCAAGTTCTGCGCCTTTTACCGGACGGAGAAGGATGTTGATTCTTACGTCATCACCAAGGAGGAACTCGATCAAAAGATCGAGGAAACGCTGGCCTTGGGTGGGACGCAGATCCTGATGCAGGGTGGGCATCATCCTTCGTTGGATTTGGATTGGTATTTGGACATGCTTTCCCACATCAAATCGAAGTTCCCTCAGGTCAATATCCACGCTTTCAGTCCGAGTGAGTTCATTCATTTCCAAAAGCTGTTTGATCTTCCGATGGAGGATTTGTTGAAGCAGTTCAAGGAGGCGGGTCTTGGTTCGATACCCGGAGGTGGAGGAGAAATTCTGGTGGATCGTGTGCGCAATCGCATTGCTCCGCTCAAGGCGACGAGTGATGAATGGATGAGCGTGATGGATGCGGCCCATCGTATCGGATTAAATTCCTCGGCGACCATGATGTTTGGTCATGTGGAAACGTTGGACGACCGGATTGAACATCTCGAGCGCGTGCGTTCACAGCAGGAAGCGACCGGAGGATTCACCGCGTTCATTGCCTGGACCTTTCAGTCCGAGAATACCAAACTGAAAGCAGAGACTGTCGGAGCGCATGAATATCTCCGAATGCAGGCGTTAAGCCGTATCTACCTTGATAACGTCGAAAACATCCAGAGTTCCTGGGTCACGCAAGGGCTCGAAGTCGGTCAGGTGGCCTTGACTTATGGTGCCAACGATCTTGGCAGCATCATGATCGAGGAAAACGTTGTCAGCCAGGCCGGGACAACGTTCCAGATGACCGTTGCCGACATGCACCGTCTCATCCGTGATCTTGGTTTTGAACCGAGGCAACGGGACAATTGGTATCGATTGGTGGAGACCGCAGGTTAGATCTGTTCCAGGGTGTTTTTTTCGCGCGGAGACGCAGGGGCGCGGCAGGTTTTATTTGAGTTTCAGCTCAAGGAGAGAGACGCCTTGCCGGGGTAGCCGGACTTTGAGAGATATGCTGCCTTTGTCGATCTGAATGGTTTGATCGGGGCCGAGTTTGGTCAACGCGTCTGCTTTGTCCAATGCCGCGTATTGCTCCGCAGTGGGCTTCTGGGGTGAACCCATTTTTTTCCACACCGAGAAGGCATTGCTGTGGTCTTCGTCGATGCGATAGTGCGCCAGATTTGCAGGACCACTGATCGTGGGATTGAGTGAATTGACCATGAGGGAGATATCGGCCGTGGGGCCTTGCAAATCGTCGTCGTGATAATGCCAAAGCATGATCCAAAGGTGGTCTTCGGTTCCGCTTGCCAGAGCTGAAATGTCTGGTTGTTCGCGCACACCTGCGCGGAGCATGGTTTCCAATGGGACTTCGTGACTGCTCGCCAGATCGAATCGATTGCCTTTCATCCGACCGAACATGCGGAAGACATTGAGCACAGGTTTGTTGATTCCATTACTTGCCAACGCTCGGAATCCCGCGAAGTAGGGTTGATCTTCGAATTCAAATGCCCAGGTCAGGGCGCCTTCGAAATGGATGCCATGTTGATCGGCCAAATCCATTTTTCTCACAAAGCTGGCGGCTGTGTAACTGGAATACATGGTGCCGTTTCGGTAGGCCAATTGGGGTCCCTGGCAGGCGGCGCATCCTTCGGGATCGGATTCACCGATGATGATCGGAGTGTTCCTCAATTCGGGAAAGGATGCGACCAGGGCAAATCCGTCGTTGATGTTTCTCAGTTGATTGGAAATTCCCATCCGGACGTGCCCATCGACCATCTTGGGTGAACCTTTGGCATGAAATGCGATGAAATCCAGGGGTGTTCCGATTTCCCCAGTCGCATGATTTTTTCCCCGCAGACAGTGCTCCAGGAAATCCCGCATGAACTGTCCTCCGGGACCTGCCGTGTCCGGTCCTCCCACCCTTGCGGTGGGCAGTGCCCGCCGGACGGCATCGATGGCATAGTCATGGAGTTTACGGAATTCCTCCGGGGTGCCCTGCCAGTACGGAATGTTGGCTTCGTTCCAGGTTTCCCAGTACCAGGCTTCCACTTCTTCCTTTCCGTATCGTTCCACACTGTGTTTCACCCATTGGAAAACCAATTCCGCCCATTTATCGTAGTCCTTGGGTGGGTGAGCCCAACCGGTGTAGATTTCTTCGTACCGCGCACGAGGTGTCCAACTGTGCTGGTAAGGATCGGGTTTGACGGAGAGTGCCTCGGGCATGAATCCGATTTCCACGTAGGGACGAACGCCGTTTTCAAGATAAGTGTCGAAAATCCGATCCACAATGGTCCAGTCATAGATCGGGCGACCCTTCTCGTCTTCGCGGTAAGCATTCGTGGAACCCCATTTCAGCGCCGGGGTGCCGTCTCCTGTGCTGAGCAGATTATGCGCACGGAAATAAACCTGTTGAGGAGCCAGTTCACCCAACTCACCGACAAGCTTGCTCCCATGTTGCATATAGGCGTAGTTGGGTTCGTCAGCGCCGAAATACCGCCAGATGGTTCGTAGAGGGCCTTTGTCCCGTGAGGCATCCACCCGGATGTCCACTTTCAGTTGTTGGTTGGTTTCGGCACTCTTTGCCGTCACCGCAATCCCCGCCCAAAACGTGATCAAAAGACATTTTACCCATGCAAGACAAGTGAACTGATTCATGGTGTCATGTTAGAAGTTTCGCTCTCTGAACTCCATATTTAAAAGGAGGAAAAGGGCGGATCGATTTCTTTTCGCCAGAAATACCATTTGAAATAATACGCGTCTGATGAATGCGTTGTGTTCCTCTTTGGAAATTGGATCCGTTGCCTGTTGATCATTCAATGCTGAGATCGGGGTATTTGGTCTACCTTAATCATTTTGAAGTATGGGACTGCATGTTGAATAGAATATCTGTAATAAAATGATGAAGAACTTTTTTGTATTCGCCTTTGTTCAGACAGCTTTGGTGGTCAGTTTGAGCGCGGAGAAGTATGCCTTCAACCATGAAGGAATCCTTGGCACGTCCATGGAGCTGGTGGTGGATTGCGAAAATCAGGCCATGGCCAATCGGGCGGAAGCATTATGTCTCAAAGAAATAGATCGCCTCAACCGGATTTTCAGCACCTACGATCCCGCTACAGAGATCAGTCACTGGTTGAACTCCCGCAATGAAGCGGTGCCTGTCTCACCAGAGATGTTGCAGCTTTTTCAAAAATCAACTCTATGGGAGGAACGCAGCGAAGGCGCTTTTTCCACTGCAACCCCTGTGCTGACAGACCTCTGGAAGCGTGCCGCTGCCCGTCATGCCATTCCAACGGCTCAGGAAATTGACCAGGCACTAAGTGAGATGCGACAGGATCATTGGTTGCTGAATGAAGACACGCGGAAACTGACTCGACTGTCCAGTATTCCGTTGAATCTCGATGCCATTGCCAAAGGTTTTATCATTGATCGAGTGGGTGAAACCATGGAAACGCAGCTGGAGGGAGTTCAGAATATTCTCCTGAATATCGGAGGTGATATGCGCATCTTCGGGCAAATGGAAGCCGAGGTTGCCGTCACCCACCCTTTCGATGGAGTCGATAATCACACCGCTGAGATCATTGTGGTTCCAGGAAACATGGCGATCGCTTCCAGCGGTGGATATCGCCGTGGTTTTGATATTCAGGGGAAGCATTTTTCTCATATTTTTGATGCCCGTACCGGATATCCTGTTGGGCAGACCGTCAGCGCAACAGTTATCGCCAAAACCGCAGCCGACTCCGATGCATTGGCTACCATTTTTAGTGTGATTGGAGGACAGGAGGCTTTGACCATGGTTGAGACCTTGCCGGAGGTGGATTGCATGATCATTGCAGAGGACGGCACCCGATATGCCAGCAAAGGTTGGAATACCTATCTCCGTAGCCCGGCATTTGATGAAAAAATAGCTTATTCAGATTCCATTGCTTCCCCTGAAAGGACGCTCATTGAAAACGAAAAGAATTGGGCCGAAGAATGGGACTTTGTGGTCAATTTTGAGCTGAGCCGAATTTCAGATAATCGTTATCGCCGACCTTATGTGGCCGTGTGGATCACTGACGAAGAAAAGGTTCCGGTTCGAACATTGTGTCTTTGGATGGGTCGAGATCGTTGGCTTCCAGATCTGAGGTCATGGTACCGTGATGACCGTTTTCGTCAATTGGTGGACAACACCGATCTCGTATCGACAACGTCCACAGCCACCCGCCCTCCGGGCAAATACAAACTCAAATGGGATGGCAAGGACGATAGCGGCAAACTGCTCAAGCCCGGAAAGTATTTCATCCAGATTGAAGCGACTCGTGAACATGGAACGTATCAATTGATGAAAACCGAGTTCGAAATCTCCGACAAACCTTTCAACAAAACACTCAAGGGCAATGTCGAGGTAAAATCCGTAACGGTTGATTTTCGAAAAAAATCATCCATCTAGCCCTTTCGTTTTCAGCAGGTGTTTTGATTTTTTCGCAGGATAGATCCAGGTAATGACTCATTTTCAACGACAAGTCGCCTCCGTCTCCCGATGGTTGCACATCTACCTCTCCATGGTGAGTTTTGGTATTTTACTTTTCTTTGCGGTGACCGGGATCACATTGAATCATCCTGACTGGTTTTTTGATGAGTCCCAAAGTGCCGTGGAGCATTCAGGCAGTGTGGAGATGTCCTGGTTGGGAGAGATGGATGAGGAAGGTTCCCGGCAGAAGGTCAATAAGCTCGCCATTGTGGAACACCTCCGGTCGACACACAAAATCAAAGGTGCCCTCAAGGAATTCATGGCCGATGAGTTTCAATGCATCGTTTCCTTCAAAGGGCCCGGGTATTCGGCTGACGCATTCATCGATGCTGAGACAGGAACATATTCCATGGAAGAAATGAAACTCGGATTTGTTCCCGTCATCAATGACCTGCACAAAGGAAGAGATACCGGCAAGACCTGGTCCTGGGTCATTGATCTCTCCGCTTTGCTGATGGTTCTGGTGTCGGTCAGTGGATTGGTGCTTATCCTCTTCATCAAACGCAGACGCACAGCGGGTTTGATGTTTCTTGTTATCGGATCAATCGTGTCATACTTGATCTACCACTTTTTCGTTCCACAAGAACCAACCAAAACAGCTTTCTCTACGTAGTGATACCTGAATGAAAAATTTCACGACATATTTCGAAAGGATATGTTGCATTTCAAGATACGATGTCGTGTTTTTGGGCAATCTGAGTTTGGATGATCGAGAAAAAGTGCGGCGTCAATGGGGCAAAATAGTTGGGACTGGCCCCTAATTTGATAATCAGAGTTGATGTTGATGGGTGTTGTGGTAAGGTGGTGGGCTCATTATGACGTTGACTGAAAAAATTCTGGCCAAGGCCGCAGGGAAGGCTCAGGTCCAAGCTGGTGACAATGTTTGGGTCAAAGCGGATACGCTGATGACTCATGATGTTTGTGGTCCCGGCACCATTGGTGTATTCAAACGCGAATTTGGCGAAGACGCCAAAGTGTGGGACAAGGAACGCATTGTTATTATTCCGGACCATTACATTTTCACCGCCGATTCTCGTTCAAACCGAAACGTCGATATCCTTCGGGAATTCGTCAAACAACAGGACATCAAATATTTCTACGATGTGATCGATGATCCGGACGGGAAGTGGGTCTTTAATCCGGACCAGGGCCTTCTAAAGAAACAATACGGTTCGAATTACGCGGGTGTTTGTCATACCGCACTGGCACATCGCGGTCATACCCGTCCCGGTGAAGTGCTTTTTGGAACCGATTCCCACACCTGCATGGCGGGTGCGTTCAATCAGTTTGCCACCGGGATCGGTAACACAGACGCCGGTTTTGTCATGGGTACCGGCAAGTTGCTGATCAAAGTCCCCGAAACCATGCACTTCCGCCTGGAAGGTGAAATGCAACCGGGTGTCATGGCCAAGGACATCATCCTGCATATTATTGGCGAGATTGGTTTTGATGGAGCCACCTACCGGGCCATGCAGTTCGACGGTCCGGGTGCCAACAGCCTGACGGTTGATGATCGGATGACGATTGCCAATATGGCGATTGAGGCCGGGGGCAAGAACGGGATTTTTGAATTTGATGAAAAGACCAAAGCTTATGTGGATCATCGCACATCCTTGAACGGGACTCGTCCCAATTATGATCCCGTGGAACGAGATGCGAATGAAACGTTTGTTTCCGAATTGGTCGTTGATCTGAGCAAGCTCGAGCCCACCATTGCGTGTCATCCTGATCCGGGTAACCGTAAGTTGGCCAAAGAGTTGAGTGATCTTGTGCTGGACCGGGCATACATCGGTTCCTGCACGGGTGGTAAAACCAGTGACTTTCTGGCGTTTGCCCAGGTGATCAAAGGGAAATCCGTGGCGATCGATACTTTCGGTGTGCCGGCCACGCCCGAGATCGTCAATGACCTCAAGACCACTGAGTGGGATGGCAAGAGTGTCTGGGATATTCTTTCAGACGCAGGCGTTCAGATGACTGAAAATGCCGGTTGTTCGGCCTGTCTGGGTGGTCCGGTGGATACTTTTGGCCGCATGAACAAGCCGATGAAGTGCATCAGCGCCACCAACCGCAATTTTCCGGGTCGCATGGGGCATAAGGAATCCCAGGTGTTCCTGGCATCGCCGGCGACAGTGGCTGCCAGCGCGTTGACCGGTAAAGTGACGGATCCGCGCGAATACTGGAGTTGATCCGCTCGACCGCAAGGTCATCAGCCAGGTCGTATCATGGGCTTCAGTAAAAAATCACCTTTCGGACGTGAGAAAGCGCCTCGTGTGGGTTCCCAACCGGGGCGCTCTGCTCAGTCCAAACCAAATATGGTTGCTCCGCATCCAAACAAGAACGACGATACCGCATCTGAAACAAAATTGCGGATCTTCATTCTTCCCAACCTGTTGACCGCGGGCAATCTGTTCTGCGGTTTTCTGGCATTGACCAATATCGTGCAGGCAGACCCTGCGCGCGAGGACTTCAACAACGTTATTCTTAAGGCGTTGTTGTTGATTCTGTTGGCTTGTTTGTTTGATTTGTTCGACGGACGGGTTGCCAGGATGGGCGGGGTGGAAAGTCCATTTGGTCGTGAGTTCGATTCCCTTGCGGACATCGTTTCCTTTGGGGTGGCTCCGGCCTTCCTGGTGCATCGCATTGTCCTGAAGGATGTGTTTGTGCAGCACGAAGAATTCGGCTGGTTCATTGCGTCTGTTTACTTGATATGTGGAGCACTGAGGTTGGCGCGATTCAACGTGATGGCGGCCGAACCCAGCTCTGAATCGAGCAAGGAGTTCATGGGGTTTCCCATTCCTGCTGCTGCGGGTTTGGTGGCGTCCCTGACGCTGTTTTTGATGTGGTGGGAAGATAAAGGGTTCTCCACCGGCCAATGGAGATATGTCCTGCCTGTGCTGCTTATTTTCCTTTCGATGATGATGATCAGCGAAGTGAGGTATCCATCTTTCAAAGGGTTTGGCTTTCGCACGAGGGGACGGTTTACCACGATCGTCGGTGCGATTCTTTTCATCGGTTTGATCTTTATCATGTGGAACAAGATTCTGCCGATCATCCTGCCCGTTATCTTCACAGCCTATCTTGTTTATGGATTCATTCGTTTACGGCTGCCCCGCAACCGTCTGCGCGAGATTGAGGAGGAAGAAGATCTGGAACTTTAGGCCGGATTGGATTAACTTTGACATCCAACCTTTCGGATATTAAGAATTTGGTATCGTCTTTGCTATACCAAGAACATCATGGAGGCCATTTTGAATTATAGAAATTTGTTTAAAAAATCACTTTTAATTGCCGGTGTCGCAAGCCTGACCTTTGCAACCGCTGAATTGCGTGCGCAATCGGTCGGTGTTGGGTTTAACATCATTGAGTTGCCACAGGGGAGTTCTCTGGTTTCCAATCCTTTTCAAATGGGCAGCAACTTGGTTTCAGACCTGTTCATGGCCGTTCCCGATGGTTTCAGCGTTTCCAAACTGATTGATGGTGAATGGGAAGCATCCGTTTGGTCCGCCGATTCCAGTTCCTGGTCGGTGCCGAACATGAGTTTGTCGCCCGGAGAAGGCGCCCGGGTGGATTCGCCGGAAGCCTACCAATGGTTCACCACCGGCAAGCCGCTCGTGGGCCAGCTACAAAACTGGGTTCCTGCAGGTGATTCCGCTCGAGGAAGCCGTTTGGCAGTGGGCGGTTTGGTATCAACGGATCTCGGTTTGAGTGCTCCGGATGGCACGACCCTCTTTAATTTGGATACTGATGGCAATCTTGTTTCAGTCGCTGTTTTTGCAGGTGGAGCTTGGATTCCTGAAGAACCCAGCCTGGATGTTGGGGGAGCTTTTGTTTTCAACAGCCCCAGTGCTTTTGAGTGGGGACAGGAATTGATGGTTGAAGGCATTGAAAACCCACTGGGTTTTGCGCAACAGCCTGGTGACCAATCTGTCACCGAGGGAGAAAGTGTGACATTAAGTGCTCAGGCTTCCGGCGCTGACGATGTTTCTTACCAGTGGCAAAAGAACGGGAACGATATTTCCGGTGCTACTGGAGCCTCTTTCACCATCGAAGCAGCTGCTTTGAGCGACGCGGGTCAATATGCCGTGGTCGCCTCCACCGCTGATGCGGCCCTGCGCAGTTCTTTTGCTACCGTAACCGTGGAAGCCGTAGTGGTGGAACCTGCAACTCCGGCAAGTGCAGCTATTGTGATCACCGAAGGCGGGCTTGCGAGTATCACCATTACTGGCACGGTTGGAGAAGTCTACACTGTTGAGGCATCTACCGATCTCGGAACCTGGGTTACGCGTGCCACTGATTTGGCCAATGAAGAAGGCACGGTTGTGTTCGAGGAACGCTTCAGTAGCAGACGTCCTTCACGCTTCTACCGCGTGATCGTTCAGGAATAGTCATTATCCTGTGCCCAACAATCTTTTATCAAACAAACGCCTGCGTTCTGCAGGCGTTTGTTTTTTTCCGGTCAATTCAATGTAACTTTTTTAGAAACCTGCTTGTCTGGTCTGCTGAAATTAAGGAATTCTTTTGAGAATGGGACTTGAGTATTTGAAATCGATGAAACGTTTTGGTTTGGTTGCGACGGCCACCGCTTGCTGTGCGCTGGTCGCTTGTAAATCAGCCTATTACAAGAAAAAGACGGATAAAGATGTTTACGCGATCATCGAGCAAATCGAGACGGATCTGTTTGGCGAAAGTGACCCGTTTACAGTCAACACCCGGTATTCGGAACGCAAGCCGGATGACATCAGTTCACAGGAAATCATCGAAGATCGTAATCTGAAGGCAACGAAGGAGATCGATGTTGATTCTGTTCTTCAATTGGCCATTGAAAACAGTCGTGATTACCAGAATCAAAAGGAATCGCTCTACCTGACGGCGCTTAGTTTGAGCGAAACAGAATTCGTCTTCAGCCCAAATTTTCTGGCGCGATCCACCATTTCAGGCGATCGGCAAGGCAATGGCGATCGATCAACCGGGGCCAACTCACGCTTGAGTGTGACCCAAGCTTTGCGGACGGGTGGCAGTATCGGGGCTTCGATTGCCAACGATCTGTTGCGGTTCTACACAGGAAATCCGCGGCGATCTGCCGTGAGCACTATTTCGGTTAATTTGTTTCAACCCATCCTGCGCGGCGCAGGCAGCCGGGTGGCGACGGAAAACTTGAAGCAAGCCGAACGAAACGTCATGTATGCGATTCGCGATTTCAGCCACTTTCAAAACGAATTTGCGGTGGGTAAGGTGCTGGATTATTTCCGGCTTCTGCAGGGCAGAAACATCATTCGAAACAGTTTTGCTGATTATCAGAGTCGAACCAACGAAACCGCCCGACTTTTAAAGCAACTGGATGCCGGTCGCGTTACGACAGTGGATTTGGGGGAAACCCAACAGGCAGAGCTGTCCTCCCGCAACAACTACATTAACGCTGTTGCTGATTATGGGACCTCCTTGGATCGATTCAAAATCGATCTTGGATTGCCTCTGGGTGTCGAACTGAAACTGGATGACAAGGCCCTGGAATCACTCAATGCCATGGGGCTGCCGCTTCTGGATATCGATCCGGAGTATGGATTCGAGCTCGCACTCGAATATTCCTGGCCTTTGATGAACGAGATTGACCGCTTTGAAGATGCCAAGCGAAAGGTGTATGTCGCCGCCAACGCCTTGAAGCCCGGTGTGGATTTCTTTGCGGACGCTTCTCTTTCCTCCGATGGCCCGACCGATTACACCAGCTTTGATCCGGACAACATCCGAGCCGGCATGGGTGTTGAGTTGGATCTTCCCATCAACCGTTTTCGTGAGCGCAATCAATACCGTTCCACCATCATCAGTTTTGAATCTGCTTTGCGTCGCCTGGGTCTGGCCTTGGACAACAAGAGAAACGCCATTCGCTTGGGGTTGCGTAGTTTGAAGCAGTTTGAACAAAATTACGAGATTCAGAGAATTTCCGTTGAATTGGCCATCAAACGGGTAAGCGGCGCTAGTTTGAACTATCAAGCTGGCAGGGTTCCTGTGGATCAGGTGGTTCGCGCTCGAGATGACCTTGTTTCCGCAAGAAACAACATCACACGCACCATGGTAGACTACTTGGACGCTCGTATGGCCCTGCTACTGGAGATTGGTATTCTTCGCACGGACCGGGATTCCTTCTGGATTAATGAAGAGGCTGTTGTGGTCGATCTGGCTACCGGAGAACCCAAACCGGAAGATGCTGCGACGTCACCTGACGAGCAAGAAGAGGCAAAACTCCTCACACCTGACGAACTTTTTCAATAAATAGAAACGTTGTAATTTGCAATTATGAGTCATCAAAGCACATCTGTTGACAAATCGAGCCCATCCAAAGCCAAGCTGGTTATTGGCGCTGTTCTGGGGGTCGTGATTATTCTGTGGATCCTGTCCGGCATGGGAGGATCGGATACGACCACGCATGCCTTCTACGAAGTGGACCGTGGAGACTTCCTGGTATCCGTGTCCGCCGGCGGAACCCTTGAAGCGGTGAATCAGGAGATCATCCGTAACGATGTGGACGGCACATCCCGCATCATTTACATCGTGCCCGAAGGCACCGTGGTGAAAGAGGGCGACCTTCTGGTGGAACTCGATTCCGCCGAAGCGGAGGAGCAGGTCAACCAGCAAAAGCTGAGCTATGAAAAGGCTGTTCAGGATTTCGAAGCCGCCAAGGCGGCCCTTCAAATTGATCAGAGCCAGGTGCAAAGTCAGATCGACGCCGCCATTCTCGCCACGAACTTTGCTTTCATCGATTATCGTAAATTCATCGAAGGCGACAAACTCCAGCAACTTCGCAACGCGGAAATCAATATTCAAACCGTCGAGGAGCAGCTCAAGTTGAATCAAAACCAGTTGTTCTGGACGGAAAAACTCTACAAGGAGGAATTCGAAACGCTGACACGCCTGGAACAGGATCAACTTTCTGTCACCAACTCCCAACTGAACCTCGAGCAGGCCAAGACGGAATACAAGATGCTCAACCAATACGATCTTCCCAAGTTGGAAGAAGAGTTCCTTTCGACTCTGATCGAGTCCTCCAACGAATTGACCCGAGTGATTCTTCAGGCCACCAACACACTCAACACGGCAGTGGCCGCCCTGACGACTCAGAGCAATTCGCTGGCCTTGAACAAGGAACGTTTGGATCGCGAAATCGAACAGCTCGATAAATCGAAAATCTTTGCTCCAAAGGGTGGCATGGTGGTTTATGCCAAATCCCGCAGTCGTTTCAGCTCTGAATCCATGATCGAAGAAGGCGCCCAGGTGCGCAATCGCCAGGAGTTGATCACTCTGCCTGATACCTCGCAGATGAAGGTGGACATCAAGGTGCACGAATCACAGATCAACAAGGTGAAGAAAGGCCAGACAGCCTTCATCGTGCTGGACCTCGAGCCCGACAAGCGATACAAGGGCATCGTCAGCAAAGTGGCTCCCCTGCCCGATTCCGCTTCTTTCTTCAGCGATCCAAACTTAAAGGAGTACGCTACCGAGATTCTGGTCACCGATCAGTTGCCGGACCTGAAGCCGGGTGTCTCGGCACGTGCTGAAATCGTGATTACGAATATCGCAAACACTTTGAAAGTACCCATCCAATCGGTGACCACCATCAACAGCAAGCAGGTGGTATTCAAGGCTGGTGGATCTGATCCTAAGCCCATTCCGGTTGAAGTGGGATTGTTTAACACCAAATTCATTCAGGTATTGTCCGGCGTGGAAGAAGGAGACCGCATTCTCTTGGCTCCCCCATTGCAAATGGATGAAGTCAACCTTGCCGGAGAAGTGTTCGGTGACGAGGAAGCCGTCAGCGATGATCAGTTGAAGCCCGACACCTCCGCATTGGAACGTTTGGAAGAATCCAATCAAACACGTCGCCAACAAAACGGATTTGGTGGTCCCGGTGGTCCCGGTGGCCAGGGACGTGGTCCTGGTGGCGGCGGCCAGGGAGGCGGTGGCCAAGGAGGCGGTGGATTTGACCGCGAGGCCATGATGAAACGATTTGATACAGACGGCGACGGTCAACTAAGTGATTCCGAACGCCAGGCCATGCGTAGTCAGTTCCAAGGCGGCGGCGCTGGTGGTGGTGGTCGTCAAGGCGGTGGAGCAGGAGGTGGCGGTGGTCGTCAAGGCGGCGGTGGTTTTGGAGGCCAGCGTCCTGGGCAATAATTCGGGATGCACGTTTTTGAACACGCAGCCACCTTTTGGCAAGCGCGGCCACCTTTTTGGTAAACGCGGCTACTATTTAGTTGAAGTATTTAAACAGGGAATTTGTTTTGGCATCAGAACCGATTATTAAGATCGAACGGATTGAACGCAAATACTCCATGGGTGATGACATCGAAGTCATGGCCCTCAACGGAGTCAATGTGGACATTCATCAAGGCGAATACGTCGCGATCATGGGACCGTCCGGTTCCGGCAAATCCACCATGCTCAATTTGCTGGGTTGCCTTGACCGTCCCACGGCAGGTTCTTATTGGTTGGGTGGTGAGGATGTGGCCCGCATGGCTGATGATGCTCTCTCGGATGTGCGCGGTCGTCGTATTGGATTCATCTTCCAATCCTACAATCTGATCGCCCAATTGACGGTGCTGGAAAACATCCAGGTGCCGCTGTTTTATCAGGGCAAAAGCATGCAGGAATCCTATGACCGTTGCGTTGAACTGGCTGAGTTGGTCGGTTTGGGTGATCGATTGACACATCGCCCGAATCAATTGTCCGGTGGTCAACAACAGCGTGTCGCCATTGCAAGGTCGCTCGTCAATGATCCACTGATGATTCTAGCCGATGAACCCACCGGTAACCTGGACTCCAAAACCGGTTTGGAAGTGTTGGACCTCATCGATGACCTGAATGATTCGGGCAAAACCATCGTGCTGGTGACGCATGACAATTACGTGGCCGAACGTGCACATCGAGTTATCCATATGAAAGATGGCAAGGTCGACCGTGAAGAGATCAAACGCAAGCAGGGCGAAGAACGCCAGAAGGTTTACAAACGACGCTAACTCACATGGTAAGTTACCAACATTTCATGAGCACGGTGCAGTTGGGTGTCAAAACCCTCATGCTGCATAAACTGCGATCCGGACTGACCATGCTGGGTATCATCTTCGGGGTGTGTTCCGTCATTGCCATGCTGGCGATTGGTGAAGGCGCCTCGTATGAAGCGCAGGAACGGATCAAAGCCCTTGGGAGCAACAACATCATCGTTCGAAGCGTCAAACCCCCCGAGGAATCCCGTGAACAAAACAACACTTCCGGGCGTAGTCGTGGTATTCGCTATGGTTTGACCTATGATGATACTGCTCGTATTTACTCAACCATTCCCGGTGTTGAGCGCGTGCTGCCCATGCGATTGATTCGTGAGAAAGTGCGGTTTTTTGAAATGGAAATGCCTTGTCAGGTGGTTGGCACATTATCCTTCTATCCCGAAATCGTGAAGATCGACATGGCCAAGGGACGATTCATTTCGCACATGGATGAGATCTACAAGCAAAACGTCTGTGTGCTCACGACCACCCTTGCACAACGCTTGTTCCCCTACCACGACCCACTGCAGCAGAATGTGAAAATCGCAGGTGTCTACTACAAGGTCATTGGTTTGGTGCGTGAAATCAACACACCCGACGAACGTCCGCAGAGCGGAGAAACCGAAGGTGAGACGATGGAAAACAATATATACATTCCACTCGCCACAGCCAAAGCCCGATTTGGAGAAACCATTGTCAAACGCACCGGCAACACCGTGAATTCCGAAACCGTGCAAGTACACGAGATTCGCGTGCAGATGAAAGATCATACGTTCGTAGAATCAGCTGATCCACAAGTCAGAACCCTGCTTTCCCGCTTCCACAAAGACATTGATTATGAAATCACGGTGCCTTTGCAGCTGCTGAGACAAGCCGAGGCAACCAAACGAATGTTCAATATCGTTCTTGGATCGATTGCTGCCATTTCGTTGTTGGTCGGGGGTATTGGGATCATGAACATCATGCTGGCCAACGTCACCGAACGCACCCGTGAAATCGGTGTGCGTCGGGCGCTGGGCGCCAAGAAAAGCGACATTACCACCCAGTTCCTGGTCGAAACGGTTGTGCTCTCGGTGGGGGGTGGATTGGTCGGTGTGGTCGTCGGTGTGCTGACACCACTCATTGTCACTCACCTCACAGATATGCAGACCATCATCACACTCTGGTCCGTTGTGTTGGCTTTTGGTATTTCCGGTGCAATTGGAGTTGTCTTTGGAATCTACCCTGCCAACGCCGCAGCCAGTCTTGACCCCATCGAAGCCCTACGCCACGAATAAGCACTGGGGGAGCTGTCTCAACTTTTGTTACCAAGTTGCTTCCCCTGCTCTATTGAGGCCAATTTGTTTTGATGTTTGGAAATGGTTTGTTGTCATTGTGGCATTTGTGCTTCAATTTGATATCATTCATCTTTGAAAAGGTCTGTCTATATGAATATTTGTGTGCCCTCGAAGGCTTCCATGCGGAATCGTCTCGCTCGAAACGGATTTACACTGATCGAACTGTTGGTCGTCATCGCCATTATCGCCATTCTGGCGGGAATGCTTCTACCGGCTTTGAGCGCCGCCAAGAACAAAGCGCACCGTGCCAGTTGTATCAATAATCTGAGACAATTGGGCATTGCGACGTTCATTTATGCCGATGACCACGAGGACAAGCTTTATCCTTCATTGTTCAACCCGGAGGCGCTCGCCGGCAGCGCCCCCTGGTGGTCGTATCGTTTGTTTGGGGGAGCCGATGGGCAACCTGCCGATTTGGATAATCCCTTCAATCACGGGCACCTGTTTCGATATAATTACATCACCGAACCTCGCATGTATTTTGATCCGGGTCTGAAAGGGGTGGATGCGAATCTCGAAGGACGTGGTTATGAACTGAAGTATTATCAGAACGAAAACAACCCCTTTCCGGTTGCTCAAGGCGCCTGGGTGCGGTCCAGTTACGTCTACTATCCGCAATCACAACAGCCCGCCACAAAGAACCCGGCTAATGAAAATCAAGCCCAATGGCGGAAAGTGGCCACCAAGTCCATTCAGCTTGCTGCCAACCGCACATTTATCACCGGTTTCATCTACTCCTTCAAAACGATCCCTCACAAGACTAACCGAAATCCGGTCGGTCTCAATGTGCTCTGGGGAGACGCGCACGTTTCCTTTTCCAATGACAAGCGTGCCTTCGATCCCAGCTTATGGGACGTGCCCGAAGGCAGCACTGCAGGTGATCTGAATCCCGGAAATAACCCCGAACGGTTTCGATCCATTGTGGGCTGGCTGCGCCCGTAGATGCATGTGTTGAGCTGGTTTTCCTTGGTGACATTTTCCGGTCCTGCATTCAGAATGGTCGTGTTTTCAACAATCTCAACCGACTGTTCTGATGAAATTCAAACATATCGTTCGCGCACTTTGCGCCGTGGTCATCGTGTTGGTATGCCATACCGGTTATGCCGCCAAACCCAACATTCTGATTGTCACTGTCGATGACATGAGCTGTGACTCGGTGGGGGCGTTTGGATGCGCGTTGCCGGGAACCACTCCTCACATTGACAAGTTGGCACAGCAGGGACTGCGTTATCATCACGCTCATGTGCAAACGGGCAGTTGTTATCCCTGTCGCAACGTATTATTCTCGGGTCGTTTTTCCCACAACACCGGTGTCGAAGGATTCTATCAGGTTAAGAACACCACCTACCCTCATATGGTGGACTTGATGAAAGCCGGCGGGTATTTCGTTGGGATCCGGGGCAAGGTGGCTCATTCGACTCCGTATCAACCTTACGGATGGGATGAGGATCTGACAGTGATTGATGGCAAACAACAGCACACCAAGAATCCCGAATCCTATTATCGATCCACCCAAAAAGGCATCGAATCTGCCGCCAAGGCTGGAAAACCCTTTTGTCTCAACATTAACATCTCCGATCCACACAAACCCTTTTACGCCATGAACGGCAAAGGCGATATCGTGGACGATTCAAATGTGCCCTCGCATATTTTCAAACCGGAAGAAGTGCCCATCCCGGGATTTCTTTTTGATCATCCGGATGTTCGATTGGAACTGGCACATTACTACTCTTCGGTGCGACGCGCAGACGATTGCCTGGGCCAGGTGATGAAGGCCTTGGATGAGTCCGGCAAACGTGAGGATACCGTCATCTTCTTTTTATCCGACCACGGCATGCCCCTGCCCTTCGCCAAAACAGCGGTATGGCATCACAGCACGCGCACCCCATGGATCGTTGTCTGGCCGGGGGTCACCCAGGCCGGAGCGGTGGACAAGCAACACATGATCTCTGGTGTGGATCTCCTCCCTACCCTACTGGACCTTGCAGGACTGCCGCATCCGGAGGGTTTCGACGGACATTCATTTCTACCGACCATTCGAGGCGAACGACAGGCCGGGCGCAATTACGTTTACAAATTCCACAACGAAAATTCCGGACGCAACCGGAGTCCCATGCGCAGTGTACAATCCAAACAATTCGGATACATTTTCAACCCGTGGTCCGATGGCAAACGCATATTCAAAACCGCCACACGAGGCACCATCACCTTCCGGACCATGCAACAACTGGCCAAAACGGATGAAACCATTGCCGCCAGACTGAAGCTATTGGAATACGGTGTGCCGGAAGAATTCTACGATTACGAAAACGATCCCGACGCGCTGCACAACCTGATCGATGATCCACGATACGCCGATCAGATCAAACAACACCGCGCCGCCATGTTACGATTCATGCGCACTTCCAATGATCACGCCCTGGAAGCATTCGAGCACCGTGATGATCCGGCGGCTGTCAGTGCCTATGTTGACAAAAAACAAACCGAAGCCGATGCCCGTCGCAAAGCACAGCGCAAGGTCAAAAAATAGGAGCCGCTTTCACTCATCCAACTCAAAAAAAGCTCAAAATGATTGTGACCGTACTCCTCTAAAACGAGTGGATCTCTATTCGAAGTACTACCTTTTTTCTGCTCGGAGAGAGTTGATTGATCGCTGCATTACATCCAAATATTCTCTTTCTTTTTTGGTCAAATCCTGACGGGCGTATTGTTGATTCAAAAAGGTCTGTCCTTCATCGACCTTTCTAGAGATGACGCAAATAAAGGGAGTCAGAAAATCCACCATTTTGCGTTCGACGGGGTTCAGCCCCGACTCCGACTGGAGTTCTTTCATGAGTCGGTAGGATTCTTCTTTTTGTTGATCAATCACAAGGAAGAACAATTGAAATGATTTAAGTCCAAACTGTTCCGCCAAGTTGGCTCCCTCTTTGAATTGACCCGAAGTCATGGCAAATAGTAAGCGATACATCTTCCCAACACGCCCCATGCCCGCCACATCCAATCGGCTTGACCAATCCCAGATGGATTTGGAAACCGATTTATCTCCAAGGATTTTTATCGAACTCATGGTTCCCAGCATCGCAGCTTTTTGGACTGCCAGTTTTTCGGTTTTGTTTGTCGCACAGTCGTAGGAACGGGACAAGAAATCCATCCATACGTTCCATTCCGCTTTGGTTTGTGGCTGCTGTTCCGGTCCTCCGGCGGTAGACAGAATGATAACCAAATAGTTCGGTAGAAAATCGTTGCGTATTTGTGTGCTTAAATCTTTGAACTTTTCTTTCAAAGTAGCAAACGGAACCTGCGCCCCGGGACCTGTATAGAAATGCAACCACGCTTTGAGTTCCTTGTCCAAATCGTTGAAGGATTGAACGTAGAGCGTCATCATTTGAAAACCTTCGGTTTTGTTCAATGCTTGGATCGATTTGCCTCCCGCATGTTCGCCAACAAAGGACTCATAGGCTTTGCTATCCCAGCGATTTGAAATCTCCGCATCCAATTTTTTCGACAATGGATATTCAAATACTGCCTTTCCAAAATCATATTCTTCAAAATCCTCGCTATTTTCCTCCAGAACACTCCTTTGAAAAAGATCTTTAAAAAATGTCTTGGGATCAGTTTGGATAGCCTGGAGACTCGGAATGGAACCACCAACCACCAAGCAAATGGTGGTGATATATCCTAGAAGTGAGGCATCCCAACGTTGAATTTTTTTCATAGTAGTTAGCATTTTAGGATTCGATCTCCGATGATTACATATTGAACATAAATAAGTTTATGAAAGATGCAAATTATTATTCTTCGTTCTTTTATTTGGAAAAAAAGGGTCTTTTTTACCCGGTGAAGGATACATTCCATATTGAATTTGGCTGCTTTCTGGCGTGGTCACATTGACGACAATTCTCCGTGAATTTCTAATAAAAATGAAAACAGAGTGTCTTAGTAAACATGAAATCACTCCTATTTGGAATTCTGGCGGCGGCTTCTTTGGTTTTGTCCTTCGATTGCCATGCTTTGATCTCTGTTGAATTCGTGTCAAAGGAACGCGCCAAGGAATTGGGTGTGACATTCAAGATCCATCGTAATGGTGAAGCCGGATATGCAGTGACGATGGATTTCGAGAAAAAAGGTGAATTGGAAAAAATTACCTACGTTCGACTACAGTTGGGTCAAGGCAAGGAACGCATCATGTCCTCCCAATTGCGTGTGACCGACCCCAAGCCAGGTACCCAATCCGTCCGTTTTTCTGCATTTCCTGCTTACCTGCCAGAGAGCTACTTGATGATTGTGGTCTATAACGGCCCGAAAGGAGATGTGGGTTACCGGTTCAAGGTGGAGGAGTTTCTAGATTTGAAAGACATGGAATAATCCTTACAATGCTGAATACTGTCATTATTTTGGTCATTCATTCTGCCCGGTGAACTGTTGTTTCCCAGTGCCCACCTTTATCAGAACCGATACGTTGGACCCGTCCCATCGCCTGAAGTTTTGCTAATTGCTTTTCAATCGCGCTAGTTGATCTGTTAAGATGCGTAGCTAATTCTGCGATAGTAATATAGGGAATTTCTTCCATGGCCTCTATGATCGACCGTCCGGTAGCACCTATTTTTTTCTCCGTAACTTTCTCCGTAGCTTTCTCCGTAGCTTTCTCCGTAGTTTTTCTTGTTGTTGAAGTCAAAGATGTATCAAGAAACGGGAGTGTGAGCATTAAGCCAATACGTTCATATTGGAAAATAGGCCTTTGTCATTTCGACCGATATCAAGGATGTCTCCCTGGGCATTTGCGAAACCGCATATCCATTTCAGATACTCGTCTCGCCAGGACACTTTCCATTCGGTCTGCTGACTTTCACTCATGGCATTATAGTATCTCTGATTTCGCCGATCATGCACTAATCATGCTGAAGAACCTCGTCCGCGAAGGCCACTGGTTTTCCGGTGGTTTTGTTGATGGGCATCAGGGCCTGTTTGGATCGAAGTTCTTTGCCGAGTTCTATGGCGAGTTGTTTAACGCGTGCCGGTTGTTCAGCTGCATGGTTGTGTTTTTCTCCGATGTCGGTTTCCAAGTTGAATAGCTCCATGCGATGGTCGGCGTGATGATGGATCAGTTTCCAGGGGCCTCGTCGGATGGCGCTGAAGGGTTGCTGCCCGCTATAGTTGTGGGGATAGTGCCATATGAAATTGCGGTTCTCTGACTCATGTTTTTTACCCTTTAGAAGTGGAACAAAACTGCGACCGTCGACGGGTTGCTTTGTTTTGCCGCGCCAATCCACATTGGCCAGTTCAAGCATGCTGGGAAAAAAATCTTCTATGATTAACGGCACGTCACAACTTGAAGCAGGCTCTGTGACTCCGGGCCATTTAACGATCATGGGTTCACGTGTGCCTCCTTCGTAAGGAGTGATTTTGTGTCCGCGTAAGGGTAGGTTTCTGGGGCATTGGGATGGTGAACCGTTGTCGGACATGAAAATCACAATGGTGTTCTCCTCAACACCAAGCCGCTTGATAGCCGACATGATATCCCCCAGCGATTTGTCCATTCCTTCGATCATGGATGCCAGTGTTGCTTCAAAAGGTTTCAGACCCGCGTCGATGTATTTTTGATAAAACCGATCATCCTTTTCCCAGGGCGCATGCACCGCATAATGGGACATGTAAAGGTAGAACGGTTGTTTTTCAACAACAGATTGCTCGACGGCTTTGATCGCTTCTATGGTGAGGGCTTCGGTGAGGTAGATGTTTTTTCCGTGGTAGGATTCCAGGCCGGGGACATCCCAGATCACGGCGGGCGGATCGGTTCGCCAGGCTGCGCTGAAGTTTTTCATACCCCAATAACTACCCGGACCTCCCGCCGCATGTCCGGCGATGTTGACATCGAATCCCAGGTTCAAAGGATCATTGCCCGGTGTTTCCTTGGCGCCGAAATGTGCCTTGCCGACATGGATGGTTCGGTATCCCGCTTCCTGCAACAGACTGGGTAGAGGGGTGACTTGAAAGGTGCGTTCAATCCCCTGCTCCATGCAAATGCCATTCACGTTCCAAGCAGGTGGTTGGAGAGTTTTATGAGGATTGTCGGGTGAGGCGTTTTTGCGCAGGGTCCAGTTGGTGACCCGATGTCGAGCTGCATTCATGCCAGTGATGGCGCTGACGCGTGTCGGTGAACAAACCGCCGAGGCATAGGCCTGAGTGAACTTCATCCCTTCGGCGGCGAGATGTTGCATGTTCGGCGTGCGATAGCGGCGGTTGAGTTCGGTGACTTCCGTGTGGAACGGAACGGAGGTTTCCTGCCATCCCATATCGTCCACCAGAAAGAATACGATGTTGGGTCGAGTGTCGGCATGGATGTGCGCTGCGCACATCACTCCCAAGGCCACGAGCCAGGTGCTCATCGATTTCGGAAATGTCATGCCGGAAGCCTATTCGAAGAACTCGATGTCTGCAATGGTAGGTCCTTCGCTGGCATCCAGAATATTCAGCCGAAAGGCGCTGTTTGTGATGGGGGTATCGAGTTTCTTTTGAAACCAACGTCCGATGGATTCTCGGGTGAATGCAGTCTTCCATGCCTCACCGCTTTTGTATTTAAATTCGAAGGAGCGTACGCGTTGACCGAGTGCTTCCTCGATCCGAATGCGTTGAATGGTCCTGGGTTTACCCAGATCACCGGTGATCCATGCTTGTTCCAATCTTTGTCCAAGCCAGACATTTCACAAACGATCAGGAGGCGGAGTTGAAATCGTTTGTTTGAAATCTAATTTTCATAGCACGGAAGGCTTTTCTGCCAGCCTGCCACATCGATGTGAAGTTCACTTTGACTTGAGTCAATGTTTTGCCACTACGCTAGACTTTCGGGTAATTCTGAAAGATCCAATTGATCCTTCAGGTGACTCGGTTTTTAAGATGAATGAGATTGGGTAACAATATAAACCTCCCTGATTACTGCCCATGCCCTGACTCTTGGCGCCGATCTCCTCTCTTCAAATGATCATTTCTCCTGTATCGATGGATTGAGTTGGTTGAAACCATGAAGGTTTTCGGGCGGGATTCAACTTTGTTACTGCTTTAACCATCCCTGCGCACGCATCCAATCCGCACACCGGTGGTGCCAGGTCGTTACCGGAGTCTGGGTTTCACGTAGCCCATACCCATGACCACCTTCGGAGTAGATATGGAGTTCAGAAGCCACCCCATCCCGCTTCAAGGCTTGCATCAGGAAGAGGCATCCTTCCACCGGAACGCGATCGTCGAAGGCATGTGCCATGAAGGTCGGCGGGGTGTCGGGTGTGACTTGGATGTGGTCCGGCAATGCCGTTCGGTCTGGATTGGTCAAACCTCCAGGATAGATGAGGACATTAAAATTGGGAAAATGATCGATCGAGTCCATGTCATCCCGTTGTTCATACTGACGGTCCTTCAACATCGCCGCCAAAGCTGCCGTTTCTCCACCCGCCGAAAAACCCAATACCCCGATGCGATCCGGATTGAGTTGCCATTTTCCGGCATTGGATCGCACGATGCTGATGGCGCGCTGGGCATCCTGAACCGCTGAAATCCAACGACGACCCTGCCGGTCTCTGGATGGAACACGATACTTCAAGACAAAGGCCGTCACCCCAAGGTCGTTTAACCACTCCGCGACCTCGGTACCCTCCAGATCCCAGGCCAAGATGTAATGACCGCCTCCCGGACAGATCACCACTGAAGTTCCGTTCGCTTTTTCAGCCGAGGGACGATACACGGTCAACGTAGGAACACTGACATTACCTGTCCGTATCACACGCTTGGCGGCCACCAAATTGTCACCTGGTTTGGTTGTATCGACCTCGGCAGGCAAATCCATATTAGGTGCCGGAGGCGTACCTTTCCAAAGTTGGATTACTTCCGGTTCGGCGGCATTCGCTTGTGAGATGAATAAAAGAGAAAGGAACAAGACCACACCTAACCCTCGAATTGAGTAAAGCGTTTTCATTTGCATGATGAGAGTATTGCGCCAATATTTCTGTCCAAGCAATCAGGAAAAATAGATTAAACACTAATTTATAACATAAGATTAACTAATTATTACCATATACTGAACGCAGATTGAAAAGTCATCCATTTAAAATGCATGAATGATCCCTCAAGTCATTTTCAACAGTCTGCAAGATCCAAGTGGTTTTGGGGCATCCTATTTATAATAGGAATGTTAACGATTGCATGTGCGGTTCTACTTCATTCCAAATACTCCATGGCAAAGGTGCAGGGTAAGCCGGCGATAGAGTGGATCCATTGGAGATTAGCTGAAGAGAATCATGGTGCATTTGATGAAGCGGTGCAAGTGTTAGGTGTGGATGTGTGGGATTATCTAGAAAATGAACTCTCATCGCGAGACAACTTTCTGGAGCATTCATGGCGGAAGATATATTCCAAAATGCCAAAAGGCGTGTTCAAGCAACCTAAAACGGCGGACGAAAGAATTCTCGACGGACTCATCTTGTTAGAAAAATTAGGACCGATCCCAATCCAACTACAGCCATCACTGGTATCCATTTTCAATTCCAATACCAATGTAAGACTTTTTGCGATTTATGCTTTTCGAATACTTGGTGAATATGCGAGTGAGTTGACGGCAACTACCATTGCATCTACTCAAACTTTCCTCCAAGAGACCAATGATCCAACTTTAAAATTTGCTGCCTACTGTTTGCTTCTGAAGAAAGGAATTGAACCCAACCTTTCAGATGATGATTTGGTCGGGCTGGTTCCTAAACTAACAGAGTTGTCGGGAGAAGAACTTCAGTGGTTCATTTGTCATTCAGATGCCGATGCTCTGTCTTTCTGGATGGCACATCTCAGACGGAATGACACTATGTTAACCCATCTGGTCACTCCTCGGCATATTAGTGGGATTTTGAACCCGGAGCGAAAAGTTTTGTTACTTACCGCTGCCCTTGATATATGCGAGGACTTATCAAGCTCATCCCAAAACCAGATTCTGAGTGCGGTTTCCGCCTCATGGGGTCTTTGCGATCGAGAGGTCATTGAGCAGCGAATTATCCCAACGTATTTACGGGCCTTGAAAAGTTCAAACGAGTATTTACCACAAACCGCTGCCCGCGCACTCGTCAATTTTGATCCGCCGCCCAGCTTGGTGATTCCTTCCTTACAAGAAGCAAAATTATCCAACCCTCACCCAGAGTTCTTCGATCAATACATCACATATTTCGAACAACTAGAATTACCCTGAGTTGGACTTGGCACTTCAGAGTGTATCTCGGAAACGCAGCATCCTGGAGAGATCATTTTAGTATTCCCATGTCACCTAAAGGAACATCCAACTTGGAATTTTTAACAGATCTATGCCCCCTTTCCCGCACGCTGTAAACAGGAGCTCCAACACAAAGTCTCTTGTTTCCTGTCACGACATGGCAAATGTGAATGTTGGACCATATGATGGGAAAAACCCTGGTATCCACTTAAGAGCTAGTTATCGGACAGTTGGTAGGTCGGTGCTTCCACGAGGCTATGAACACATCATTAAATTGGAGAAGCCTTTTAGGTTTGTTTAGGTATGTCAAAACTCACGAACAAACGCGTTCATGGATTTTGTCGAATCAAAAAAAGAAGCGCATATAGAAATGCGCTTCTGGAATAAATTGTAGAGCCTTTCTCAAGAGAAAAAGTTCCACGTGGAACATTTTCCATTTCCGAACCAATTGCTACTCTCAGGAATGATCCCGACCAGCTTGTTTCATGTGGACCATGAGGAGGGAGATATCGGCAGGAGAAATACCGGAGATACGTGATGCTTGACCCAGGGTTCTTGGTTTAATGTCGACCAGCTTCTGACGAGCTTCGTTCCGCAGTCCAGGAATTTTGCTATAATCCATCCAATCCGGAACCTGTTTATCTTCCATGCTGCGGAACTTCTGAACTTCCATTTCCTGACGTTCGATGTAGCCCTGGTATTTGATGATGATCTCAACTTGCTGCTGAACCTCCACAGGAAGTTCCAGATTTGCACCAGGCATGTTGGTATATTTGATTTCGGGCCGTTTCAGGATTTGTGAAAGAAGATTGTTCTCGTGGCGTGTGGATTGGAGGCGTGAGATTTCCTCATGGATCAAAACATCCTTGCTTTGGAATTGTTTGAAGTTCCGTTCCGGAAGCAAACCAAGTTCATTTCCCAAACGACTCAACCGTTGGTCGGCGTTGTCTTGTCGAAGAAGGAGACGATATTCGGCACGAGACGTAAACATCCGATAAGGTTCCGATGTTCCCTTGGTTACAAGATCATCGATTAGCACCCCGATATATGCCTCATTGCGTTGAAGAACGATGGACTCTTTTCCAAGAACTTTTTGAGATGCGTTGATACCAGCCATCAATCCTTGTGCTCCTGCCTCTTCGTAGCCGGAAGTTCCATTGATCTGTCCGGCCAGAAAGAGACCCTTACAGTTTTTGGTCTCCAGTGAGGGGTAAAGTTGCGTGGGATCCACGAAATCATACTCCACGGCATAGGCTGGACGGAGGATTTCTGCATTTTCCAATCCTATGATGGATTGGATCAATTCAACCTGCACTTCAAAAGGCAAACTCGTCGAGAATCCATTGATATAGTATTCATCCGTGGCAATTCCTTCAGGTTCGAGAAAGACCTGATGATCCTCCTTATCGGCAAAGCGGACAATCTTATCTTCAATGGATGGGCAATAGCGAGGTCCAGTTCCTTCGATAATACCCGAATACATCGGAGATAAATGGAGGCTTTTTTTGATGATTTCAGCCGTTTTGGTCGTAGTTCTGGTTATTTGGCAGTGTAATTGGCCCCCGATTTTATCTAAAATCGACCCTGGAGGATATTTTCCATCTGAATGACCCACATCCGCGGGATGGATCCCGGAATGTTCCACGTGGAACAAATCTTCTTTCCAATAACTGAAGTAGGGGACAGGCTCATCCCCGGGCTGGGGTTCTGTTTTGGAAAAATCGATCGATCTTTTCAGAATCCTGGGAGGGGTGCCTGTTTTAAGTCGACCCAATCGTAAGCCAACTTCTTTGAGCGAATCGGACATTCCAATGGCCGCTGCTTCCCCTGCCCGCCCACCGGTTGCCTGGGCCTTGCCGATGTGCATCAATCCGCGAAGGAAAGTCCCGGTGGTCAGGATAATGGTCTTCCCAAGATACTGAACCCCGAATTGGGTTTCGATGCCGTGCACTTCCTGATCTTTAATCAGAAGTCGTCCAGCTTGTCCCTGTTGGAGGAATAAATTTGGTTCACGTTCACACACCCATTTTAGTCGGAACTGATAGGCTTTCTTGTCGCATTGTGCTCGAGGTGCCCAAACAGACGGACCTTTTTTGGTATTCAACATCCGGAACTGTAGTCCGGTCATATCCGTCGCCTTTCCCATTTCTCCACCCAAGGCATCAATCTCCCTTGCCAAGTGTCCCTTCGCCAATCCGCCGATTGCTGGGTTACAGGACATCTGGCCGATGGTGTCGACATTGATAGAAAGCATCAGTGTCTGACATCCCATGCGAGCAGCTGCCAATGCGGCTTCCACACCTGCGTGTCCGCCACCGACCACGATGACATCAAATTGTCTGGGATATGTATACATGAACAGGAATCAGGTCCAAATGAGTCGGTAGAGCAACGACTTTAATTGACGAATGAAAAAGTGGCATCGAAAGGGGTCGCACCGTCCGTTTGCTGAATCTTCCTGGAGGGATTCGCGGAAAGGTGTCGACATATTTTGTAAAGAGTCTCTTGAACCTGCTGGCCACCCAGCGCCTCATCCATGGCGTCCACCGTGAAGCGCTCTCCGGGATTGTTTCTTAACAGCTCCAGGATTTTGATTTGCCATTCGATCACTTCTCCCGCTGCTTTTTTGCCGGCTTCAACTCCCGGTTGGTGGTAAGCATTGATGTGGATCATCGAGGCATAAAGGCCTACGGCCCGTTCATACAGGGCAATCAAAATTCCCACTGTCCGAGGGGTCACTTCATCGACGGTAATGGTCAGGGAGTCACGATGGTTCTCATGAAGGGCACTTCGGGTTCCGAGGTAGAATCCACTCAGGAAGTCGCCACTAGTAACGTTGGGTTCGACTTCGATGGATTCACCTTTACGATCTTTGAGCACTTCAATGAATGTCGCAAAAAAGTCATTTCGACCGTCACGCAACTGTTGGATGTAGGCATGCTGATCAGTGGAACCTTTGTTGCCATAGACAGCGATGCCTTGCTCCACACGTTTGCCATCCAAATCATCAGCCTTACCCAAGGATTCCATGACCAATTGTTGAAGGTATTTTGAGAACAGTTGCAGGCGATCTTTATAGGGTAGAATCACCATGGCTTTGTCACCTTTGCCATTTCCGCAGTGATGCCACATCATGGCGAGCCAGGCGGCGGGATTAGTCTGTGGGTCCATGACGCGAGTTACCGAATCACAGTCCCTGGCCCCATCGAGCATGGCCTGAATATCGATGCCCTGGAGAGCGGCAGGGAGGAGTCCCACGGCTGATAATTCACTGGTACGTCCACCGACCCAATCCCACATCGGAAATGTCTCCAGCCAGTTTTCGTTGGAGGCTACTTTGAACAATTGACTGCCGTCGCTGGTGATGGCCACTGCATGTTTCGCAAAAGAGAGTCCTTGTTTTTCGTAGGCATTTTTAGCCTCCAGCATTCCATTGCGCGTTTCTTTTGTGCCTCCGGATTTGGAGATCACAATGCTGAGAGTTTTGTTCAAATCTCCACCGATTTCGGCGAGTGCCTGGTCCATTCCATCTGGATCAGTATTGTCAAAAAAGAAGGGTCGCATGGCATCAGCTCCAGGCATACCCAAAGCGTTTGCCACAAATTGAGGACCCAATGCTGATCCACCGATACCGATGACGAGTAGGTTTTCAAACCGACCTCCAGCTCCGGGAATGGCACCAGCATGGATTTTTGAGACGAAGGTTTTGATCTTGGAAATGGCTTCCACAATCTGCTGTTGTTGTTCTTGCTCTGGCGCCAGTTCGGCATTCCTTAACCAGTAATGACCAACCATTCGGTTTTCATCAGGATTTGCTATATCACCGCTTTCAAGAGCTTGCATGGATTCCAATGCCTTTGTAGCTTTGGTTTTCAGAGCATCAAAGTCTTCTTCAGTGAAGTCAACTTTGCTAATGTCCAGGCTAAGATTTAGGGTAGAGGTTGATAGTTGATACTGCTTGAAACGGTTCCAAGATGAATTGTTATTGATCATAAGAAAAACTAAAGTATACGATAAGTTATCGGAATTTATTGATTATCCCTGGTGGGCTGAATACGGCTTGTTGGGTGTTGTGCTCACAGGATTCAATCCTGTTCAAAACAATTCCATATCTCACTTTATGAATCGCGTCAAAGATGTTAATTTCTAATTCCTAATTTCATGTCGAAAGTAATACTGGAAAAAGTGTCCAAATGGTTTGACGGACCCAAGAAATCCCGAGTCAACGCGGTCTCAGATTTAAGCCTTGAGATTAAAGATGGGGAGTTTGTTGTTTTGGTTGGACCGTCCGGATGTGGCAAGACAACCACCTTGCGCATGATCGCCGGATTGGAGGAAATCGATGAAGGATCGATTTTCATGGATGATATCAAGGTGAATGATGTTCACCCCAAGGATCGCGACGTGGCCATGGTGTTTCAGAATTATGCGCTCTATCCGCATTTGAATGTCTTTGAAAACATGGCCCTGGGGTTGAAACTTCGCAAGTTTCCGAAAAGCGAGATTAAGAGCCGCATCGAGGAAGCTTCCACGATGTTGGGGATTGGCGAATTGCTCGACCGCATGCCGGATCAACTTTCCGGAGGACAACGGCAACGTGTGGCGGTGGGGCGTGCCCTGGTCCGCCGGCCAAAGGTGTTTTTATTTGATGAACCCCTCTCCAATCTCGATGCGCGCATGCGGCTCCAGATGCGAATCGAATTGACCGAGCTCCATCAAAAGCTGGGTTCCACCATGATCTACGTGACACACGATCAAGCCGAAGCCATGACCATGGGGGATCGGATTGTCGTGATGCATGACGGACGATTGCAACAAGCCGATCAACCGGTCGAAGTCTATCAACACCCAACAAACCAGTTCGTGGCCGGTTTCATCGGTTCGCCACCTATGAATCTATTGGACCTGAACCTTTGCCCGGAAGGCTCGGTCTGGAAACTGGTCGGATTGGATACGCCACTGTCTCATGCATTGTTCACCTCAGGGGCTCCGCAGAGTGCATCTGCAGTGAAATTGGGTTTCCGTCCTGAATGCGCACAACTCACCTCAAATCAGGATCCCTCCGATCGCAACCTGCTCCAATTCGAGGCAAAAGTGCATTGGTTGGAGCGGACCGGAGCAGATACCTATGTGCATTTGACCGCAGGCGAACAAAAACTCATCGTGCGCCAGCCTGATCAATGTCAGTGGCAAGCAGATCAAACATTAACCGTCAACATACCAACGGAACATGCCCACCTATTTGACGGCACAACCGGGGAGCGATTTTAAAAAATGCTAATAGTTGGGACTGACCCCAAATTAGGCAGGGTGGGGTGGTTGGTTTTGATGTTGGGAGTGTTTATGGGGCGGGGGGCTGATTTTGAGTGGGAGGTTTCTTCGCTGGCGGAGGAGGGGATGTCGGAGGAGCGGCTGGTAGCATTGTCGGAGCGGTTGACTGGATTGAATACAAAGGGCTTTTTTGTAATTCGGAATGACCGGATTGAAACGCTATTCCTGGTGTCAGATTCATCCCGATTCCCCTCATCCACAAGGCCCCAGATTTGAAGGGGGATTTGGCATCTACGAAGCGCCCGAACCTTGGGGCCCCTGGCACACGGTTTATTTTTTCCGACGATGGGATGTCGGCCCGGGCGAAACAGCCAGCTTTCCTTCCAAGTGGATGAGCAAGGATGGAAGGACCATGCACCTTGTATTTTCCGGCGACGACGCTTTTTCAGTTCGGCGTGTGACGCTGAAATAAATCTGGATTTGTTTACCGCGCCCTTTCAGAATTGCGCTTTCACCTTGGCTTTGATTGGTCCATGACTTCGCTGTGTACTGATTGGTTAGGTACCAAATTCTATGGAAACTTTTTGTTCAGCATTCGGTTCGATTTCACAGATCCTTGGGAAATTAATGAACACTTTCCGGTGGTTGGTTTTGATTGTCGCATGTCAATCCATCATTCAGGCGCAGGATGCCGACACTTCGGTGGAGGCTTTGAACGATGGATTGAGAACGGTGTATGTCGAGGAAATCGTTGATGAGATCACGCTGGATGGCGTGCTGGACGAGGCGGTCTGGAAAAGTGCGCGCCCCATCGGAGATCTGGTGCAACGTCAGCCAACGCCTGGTGGTGAACCGTCCGAACGTACCGATGTTTTTCTGTTGCGTGATGCGGACAATCTTTACATCGGTGTAAAGGCATACGATGCCGAGCCCGAAAAAATCATTGGCACTCAAATGTCACGCGATGCGAGCCTGGGATCGGATGATCGTATTCAAATTCTGCTGGACACCTACAGCGATCGACAAAACGCCTTTTATTTCGCTACAAATCCAGCAGGAGCCTTGGTCGATGGCTTGATTTTTGGCAACCGAACACTCAACACCAATTGGGATGCGATTTGGGATGTGCGAACCACACAAAGCGACGAGGGTTGGACAGCTGAATTTGTCATCCCTTTCAAGAGCCTCAACTTTCCAAAGAATAAATCGGTTTGGAAGTTCAATATCGCCCGAAACATCTTCCGCAAGCTGGAGGAAGTTTTCTGGTCGGGGGCAAGGATTGAGACACCTTTTCTTCAGGTATCCGAAGCCGGTCGCATCGAGAACATGACCCAGCTCAATCAGGGCATTGGCTTGACCATGCGCCCTTTTGTCGCGGGGACCTGGATCAACAACAAAACCACCACCGGCAAGGACGACTTTGAATTCGAACCCGGGTTTGATGCGCTTTACAACATCACTCCCAACTTGAAATTAACCACCACCGTGAACACTGATTTCGGCGAAACCGAAGTGGATGCACGCCAGATCAATCTCACGCGGTTTTCCCTGTTTTTCCCGGAAAAACGCTCTTTCTTTTTGGAAGATGTCGGAGTGTTCAATTTTGCAAGCACCGGCCCTCGTCCTCCTGGAGGTATCCCGGGAACGGGAACCGATGTGCATCCGTTTTTCAGTCGACGGATTGGATTGTTGAATGGACAGGAAGTGCCGATCGATTTCGGAGGTAAATTGACCGGCAAAATAGGGCGTACGGACGTCGGCGTATTGAACGTGCAAACCCGCGACACCTCCATCGTCGAGAACAAGAATTTCCTCGTTGCCCGAGTGAAGCAAAACATCCTGGAACAATCCTATGTCGGCGGACTTTTCACTCATGGAAATCCTGCTCCCGGTAAACAAGGTTTTACCTACGGCGCGGATGTGCATCTGGCAACCTCTCATTTCATGAACGGATCCCAGAACGCGGTTCTGGAAGCTTACGGCATGAAGAGTGACAACGAGGGCGTCACCGAAAAGGATGCGTCTTATGGTGTGTCAGTGCGTTACCCGAATGATATATGGGACGGGATGGTCGTTTACCGGGAAATCCAGGAAAACTTTGACCCGGGGATCGGATTTGTGCAGCGCCGCAATACGCGCATGCTGAGAGTTGCCGGTAGTTATAATCCGAGACCCAATGACTTCCTGGATATCCAACAAATGTTCCACGATGTCTATTACACACGCTTCAACCGTCTCGATAATGGGAAGCTGGAGACATCCCAACTCTACATCACACCACTGGACTGGCACTTCAATTCCGGTGATGCACTCCATGCCCTCATCGATTACGATCGCGGCTATGAACGTTTGTTTGTTCCATTTGAAATTTCTCCGGGGGTAACACTGCCTGTCGGAGAATATGATACCAACCGTTCCAGTGTGGTGTTGGCTTCGGCCAGTAAACGACCTTTGTCAGCCTTTGTCCGCGTCGGTTACGGAGAGTTTTGGTCTGGGACAGCCGAACAAGTTTCCGGCACCGTGACTTATCGATGGCAGCCACATCTCACGACATCCATAGGAACCACAGAAACCTTTGCGCATTTACCCGAAGGCGACTTTATCGCTCGGATTCATACCGGTTCTTTAAACTACGCGTTTACCCCCAGACTGACTTTGTCGAACTTAATTCAATACGACAATCGATCAGAGAATGTGGGTTGGCAAAGTCGCATTCGATGGACCATCAAACCCGGCAGCGACCTGTACATCTCCTTTCACCAGGGGTGGATCAAGGAGCCAACCGGCAGCTTGCGTTTCGATACACAGGATACCAAACTGTCCACCAAGCTGAATTACACTTTTCGTTTCTGACCACCTTAATAAAATCCAAATCGGTTCAAATAGAACTCCATCCCACTAAACCGAGCAATCTGTAACGATACAGTTAATATTTATCGTGTAATGATGAATCGTATAAACGAGGTCCAAGATCGACTTTCCTTAAAGATCCGTTTGCGAAATTTGAAAGTTCGAATATGTTATAACGTTCTATGAGTAAGGGCCGCCTCGTTCACGCCAGGCGGTCTTGATGTAAAACGCAATGGAGGGCGTATTCCTCGACAGGGTGGCTTGTAGCTGAAACCTGTTGGTATGGTTGGAATCGGCCATTTTGCGGAGAAGTATTGTAGCGGAATGATTTATGGATTTCAATCACTGGAACCCAGGGGAGCGTCGTAACGAGTTTGTGGGTTTATCTGGATCGGAAACGTCTATGTCTGACAGCAGTTGGTCTCCAAATACGGATGTTTATGAAGTGGATGGCGGTTTAGTCATCCGGGTGGAACTGTCTGGCATGCGCCGGGAGGACCTTCAGCTGAAAGCTGAAGGTAACATGCTGCGTATAAGCGGGATGAGGCCTGACGATCAACGGCCACCTCAAAGTAAGTTTTTATTGATGGAGGTTAATTTCGGTCCGTTCGAAACCACGATTGAATTGCCATCAGGATATGATCTGGATGAGGCCAAGGCCTTATACCAGAACGGTTTTCTGACGATTGAAGTTCCCACTGAATCGGGAACTCCTTCCAAGAGTATCGAAATAGAGTCACTGGCCGGGGATTGAATCAGGCTGGGCGCAGATCAAAAATAGAGATCTATTCTTGGTGGGGCCAGTTCTCCCGATTTTATCGGGATACCCACACCAATCATTGAGGGCTTGCGAATTGATAAAAAGATCCAATGGCGACGCTGCAGTCTCTTGAATGCACAAGGCTTCCCTCGTTCCACCTCTTTTGTTGATAAAAGTTTTCCAGGAGGAAGAGTGGGGCAGGGTGGAACCGGCCCCTCCGTTTAATACAATTTGTCTGCGCCCTATCAGGCGCCTGCCTTGATTTCGGCCTGTATTTTTTCGATCAATTCCATCAGTTTACGGCCATAGTTTACAAAACTATCGTAGATTTCCTGGTCGCTTGCGCTGACCGAATCGTCGTGAAATACCACGGCAAGATGAGGTTCGATCGATATGCCCGCGTCATAGCCAGAGGAAAGGGCATCCTTCAGGATGCGGTGGACGGCGCCGTCTCCATCTCCGGGGAGGGTATAATCGGCATCATTTTTCTCCGGTTTCCAGATGGCATCCTTGACGTGGATATGGATGGACTGGTCTTTAACATGTGTCCAGAATTCCCACGGATCTTGCTTCGGTTGCGGAGCCGGTTTGCTTCGGTCGTCATTGAAAACCGGATTGGCCGTGTCAAAAACCCACTTCAAGCCGGGAACATTTTCCATCAGCTTGAGCGCATGTTGCCAGCTCATGCCGCCATAGTTCATGCAGTTTTCATGTACGGGTTGAAGTCCTGCATCCACAAAACGATTGGTAATCTCGCGCAAACGGCGAAAGCGCTCTTCTTCCATCTGGTCTTCACCCTCCCGCACGGCGTAACTCATGATGCGCACGTATTTCGTGCCGAGACGTTGCATGCGTGGAATGGCGCGTTCCACTTCTGAGAGGTCGAAGGGTTCGTCAATTTTTTTGCCCCAGTTGGCGATGGTGGATCCGAAACAATACACTCCAACCCCGGAATCCTTGAGTTTCTTTTCAACGATATCGAATGCCTCGTCAGGGATGTCATGCAGGTTGCCTTTGGGGAAACCTTCCACTTCCACGGTCCGGGCTTCGATGGTGTTCCATCCGAGTTCCTTGACTGCTTTGATCTGTGTGTCGATGAGCGCTCCGGCTTCATCTGCGATGCCTGTAAGAATCATGATTAAAATTAAGCTTTTACAATGGGTTGAGACGGTTTGTTGGTGGCCGGGGCTTGTCCGTGGGGGACTGTGGTATTGGCATACACCTCACTGAGGGGGAGTTGACATTTGATCGATGTCAGTTGTACCACTCCATCTTCGCCTTCCACGGTTTTAAGCATCCAGGAACCGTTGGGTTGACGCGTGTATTGATCGGCCAACCAGGTTTCTTGTGAAATAAGGATGTATTCCGAAAGGGATTCCAGATGTCGGTAGTGCCAGAATTTTCCACCGCGATCCCAGGCGGCGGTATTGTCCGAAAGTACTTCGATCAGGATTTTAGGATTCGTCAGGGTATCCTGTAGAGAATCTTCAAATTGAGCAGCGCCATTGACGACCGACACATCGGGATGTGCATACAATTCCGTTTGCGGCACCTTCAAGCGCATGCCGCAATTGAGCACATGGTTTTCGGAGTTTTTCAACCGGTGCCTGAGTTCACCTGCAATGTTGGTGGCGATCAGCCAATGCAGGTGAGATCCGCCCGCAATGGCGTATACGCCTCCGTTCAGCCACTCCGCTCTGAGGCCTGCATGCCGCTCCATGGCGACGAATTCGCTGGATGCCATCTTGGTTTTTGGATCTGGATTCATGTTTGATCGATACCTTTAAGTTGAAAGATTCTATCTAACCCATCTCGACCAAATAATCGAGATGTAAAATAGAAATTCCTTCCGCCCTCGAACCAGGACACGTATTACTTCATGCCGTTCCGTTTGCAGCGATGCCATTTTGGACTGCGTGGTCCGACGATGTAGCGACCTTACCTTTGAGCAAGCCGATATCCTCTCAAAACGCTTGCGTGTGCAACTGTTTTCATACCAGTAGGTAGTGTTTATCGTTTCCCCGAGGTATCCAAAGCGGCGATGACTCGCGTGCATTCCAAAGCACGCTCGCTTTTCACAATCTTGCCTGGAAGCAATGGATGTCATCACCACACTCGCTAGCCGTGCTGCGGCGGGGTGAACCTTTATCGATTGAAAGAACTAGCAAAATCCTCGTCTGAAACTTCCACGACCTTCTTCTCAAAGGTCGATTCACTGATCAACTGGTTCAGTTTGGCTTCAAAAGCTGCACCATCCATGGGCATCTCAACGTTTTGATCGATCAGGGAGGAATACAACAGCACATTGGCCAGTTCAACAGAATGAATGCCATCGGTCCCGGGGGCAATCAATGCTTCTCCATCACGAATGGCATTCACGAAATTCCGCATCAGGATCGCGTGAGGCAGCTCTGCGTTGCCAAAGGGGATATCAACATTCCAGACTTCGGGTTTGGAAAAACCGATCTTGGATTGCTTGCTGTGCTCCAGCATGCAGTTTTCATTGCGGGTGAATTGAATCTGATCATTTTCCAGAACCACCTTCCCGCGGGTTCCTGCGATTTCGAATCGATTCGAGCCGGGTGCTTCGCCCGTGGATGAAATAAACACTCCGGTCGCTCCGTTGGGATATTCCAGGTAGGCGGTGACGTTGTCTTCGACTTCGATATTATGGAATCGTCCAAGTTGAGCAAAGCTTCGAACCTTGCTCGGCATGCCGACCAGCCATTGCAGGGCGTCGAGTTGATGGAGGCACTGATTCAGCAACACCCCGCCTCCTTCACCTTTCCAGGTCGCGCGCCATCCGCCCGAGGCGTAGTAAGCTTCGGTGCGATACCAGTCGGTGATGATCCAGTTGATGCGAACGATTTCGCCCAGTTCACCATCCTGGATGAGTTTCTTCAGTTTGAGATAACGAGGTTCGGTGCGGAGCTGGAACATGGCGCCGAAGACCACTTTGGGATGTTTCTCCGCTACAGCAATCAGTCGCTCCGCATCGGCTTTGTGGGCTGAAATGGGTTTTTCAACCATCAAGTGCACTCCTTGTTCGATGGCGCATATGCCCAGGGAAGTATGTTGATAATGGGGCGTCGCCACCAGCACCGCATCGATCTCGCCGCTTTTGATCATTTCCACACCATCGCTGAAAACTTTAACACGGTCTTTGTAGGCTTCCAGTTTGTGAGGTGAAGTGCTGCATACAGCCGCCAGTTCGGCGTGGGCTACTTCGCCTTTGAGCAGGTAATCTGCGTGGTACTTGCCCATGTTTCCCATGCCGACGATGCCAATTCTTACTTTGTCCATAGGTTCTTTTTAGGATTTCAACGTTTTGAACTGGGAATATTTGGTCACATGGGTTGATCTCGCAAGTTATTAATGGAAGGTTTGAGGTGTAGAATCCCATTTGAAGTTGTCACGAAAATGTCATTTGTTCAGGCTTTAGAAGAATCTAGCTTCGCTCAAGAAGCTTTTAAGAGTTAACATTTTCTCGTATCTCAGCGGCTGGAGTGCATGGACCAAATATCATTGTGTCAGAAATTAACCTAAAAAATCCTGCATCTGCAGAAGAACGACGCCTGGATTCATTGCGTCGAACGGGGATTTTGGACACATTGCCGGAGGATGCCTACAATGAGATTACCAACATGGTAGCTCAAACCCTGGATGTCCCGGTTTGTCTCGTCAGCTTTGTGGATGCACATCGGTTGTGGTTCAAGGCATGCAAAGGAATGGATGTCCAGGAAATGCCGCGTGAACCATCCTTTTGCCACTATGCCGTGCAAAGCGAGAATGTATTTATTATTCCCGATGCACTGAAGGATGATCGGTTTAAGGATTTTCCAGCGGTTGTTGAATCTCCCGGTATTAGATTTTATGCAGGGATTCCTTTGAAATCGTTGGATGGTTTTTCGTGGGGTGTGTTGTGCATCATGGATACCCGGCCCAGGGAATTGACGATTGAACAACTCAAGCTGCTTGAATATTTCTCACGTCAGATTGTTCAATTGGTCGAACAACGAGCATCACATCTCGAATTACAGGAAACCAATCGGTGGGCAAGTTCCATCATCGATCACATTGTGGATGGCATCCTCACTTTGGATCAGGAGGGGGTTGTTCAGTCCTTGAATCCATCTGCGGAGAGGATCTTTGGATATTCGATCGAAGAAATTAAGAACCAACACGTTTCGAAATTGGTTCCCGACGCGCTTGAAAATCTCTTTGATCAGAACGCATTGAAAACCGCAGGGAATCGGGAGGAAAGTCCCTACCATTTTCAAGGTGAAATAGTTGGACGTCACAAAAATGGGGGAGATGTCCTGATGGAACTCACCGTGAATGACTTTGCTTTTCAAGGTAAACGAATGTTCACCGTGATCGTCCGGGATGTGACGGCCAAAAGGAATGCCGAAAGTACCATGCGGCGTGCCTTTGCCTTGCTGGACGGTACCTTGGATGGAATTTTCATGTTCCATCCGGAAACGCTCATTTTTTCCTATGTGAACAAAGGCGCGGTTATCCAGACCGGTTATTCAGAAGGTGAATTATTGCAAATGTCTCCTTTGGATATCAAACCGGCGTTCGATGAAAGGCGATTCCGGGAAATGCTCGTCCCCTTATTGAGCAATGAAATCCCGGCATTGAAATTCACCACCGCGCACTTGTGCAAGAATGGCGAGCAAATACCGGTTGAGATCATCCTTCAACATTTGGAAGATTCGGTGCATCAGTCCCAGCTGATTGCCATCGTCAGAGATATCACTGAGCGTGTTCATGCCGAAGAAGAAATCAAACGTCTCAATTCAAGCCTTGAGCTTCAGGTCCAGGAAAGAACCCAAGAACTGGAACGGATTAACCGGGCTTTGAGCGATAGTGAAGAACGCTTTCGTGCACTGTTTGAGAGCAATCGAGACGGGATTGTTGTGGGTGGTGCTCAAATGGAATTCATTCTTTGCAATGCTGAGTTCGAGCAATTGACAGGTTATACACGGGAAGAACTGGTCGAGTTGAAGCACCTGGATGCTGTGATACATCCGGATGACCGTGAAAAGCTTTTATCAAACAATCGACGTCGACTCACAGGGGAAGCGTTTGAATGGCGCTATGAATTTCGTATTCAGACCAAAACAGGGGAAACACGTTATGTTGATGCCTGCTTTAATCTCGCCAAGTCTGGGGATCATGTGATTGGTATTCAGGGTGTGTGTCGGGACATCAGCGATCGCAAGTTGGCAGAAGAGGCACTTCGAAATCTTAACCAGAAATTGGAACAACGCGTGGAGGAGAGAACACGCGAACTGGATGATGCCCGCACTCAGGCGGAAAAAGCCAATCAAGCCAAGAGTGCTTTTCTCTCAAGAATGAGCCACGAAGTGCGTACGCCTCTCAGTGGCATACTTGGGTTTTCGAAATTGCTGGAAATGAGCAATCTGAACGATACCGATTCGAAAAACGCCCGCCGGATTCGTACGGCAGGTGAGCATCTGTTGGAATTGGTGGATGAAGTGCTGGATATCTCGCGTATTGAATCGGGCAATCTTTCCTTGTCCTTCCGGCGAGTGGATTTGGTAGTACTGACCCATGAGGTGATCGACCTGGTGGAAACCCTGTCCAATGCCAGTGGAATCTCCATTCACCTTGAAAATAAATCAGGATCCGACCCGATCGTTTGGGCGGATCACAAACGTTTAAGGCAGATCCTCATCAACCTTGCGTCCAACGGGATCAAATTCAACCGGGAAGGAGGAACGTTGGCCTTCACTATATTGTCGGTCCCTGAAAACCGGTTGCGCCTGGAAGTGCGCGATACCGGGATTGGTATTCCTTCAGAGAAAATGGATCGGTTGTTTTCTCCATTTGAACGACTCGACGCTGAGAAAAGGCAACCGTCGATTGCTGGAACTGGATTGGGATTGGCTTTATGCAAAGCGCTTGTGGAATCCATGTACGGGAGGATTCTGGTTTCCAGTCATGAAAATGAGGGATCTGTATTCACAGTGGAACTTCCAGGAGTGGATGAACAAAATCATCCCCACTCCAATGGGGGCAGAGGTTCACGGAAAGATAAAACGTCTTCTTCAGTTCAACCACTGAAAGTGCTCTACATCGAGGACAACGAGGATAATCTGGAATTGTTTGAGCAAGTCATACAAATAAGCGAGCACGCCACTCTGCACACAGCCATGACCGGTGAAGAAGGCCTTCAATTGGCTTTCGATTGCCTACCCGATGTTGTGTTTCTTGATTTCCATTTGCCCGACTGCGAGGGAGATGTTGTATTGACAAAACTCAAGAAAAATCCACGAACAAAACATATCCCTGTTTTCATGCTGAGCGCTGACGGTAGGAATGACCAGATCCAGCGTTTGAAAAAACTCGGTGCAGTTGATTATTTGGTAAAGCCCGTTGACATAGAGTGCCTGCTGGAAATCATCGAATCGCAGGAACCCCTGAAGGTTTGAGTAAAGAGTGACTTTTAAGTTCTTTTTCTCAGCCTCAACATCAGTGTCATCATACCCACAAACCATAATGCGACCACTCCGGGCTCCGGGATGCTGGGCACCGTTTCCAACGGGACAGGGGAGAGTCCCATTTCCTCGAATTGTTCCATGGTTTCCAGAACGACCGCTCCCGTCAACGGAGTGACCAATTGGTGCGTTGTGGCCAGTTCGGTGGCTGCTTCGGTTTTTCGACTGTTTCTGAGTCGGACCATTTTGTCCCGAGCCCATAGTCGTTCGATATGCCTTGAGACCCGGGGAAGTTCAACAAGGTTTGTCACCGAGTTTTTCGGCTCCATGGAGCGTCGAAATTTGTTCTCTGGATCCAGTGTCCCAGGCTCTTTGATCCAAGCGCTCAGATGATCAGCAATACTTTCATAGCGCGGAACACGACGAATGTGCCATCCGTCAAGCGCTTCCAGCACGCGATTGGGTCCCGGTTCCATCGAAGCGGCATGGAGTACGATGTTTCCTCTTGTTCGCTCCATGCGTTGAAGGAGCGATGCCGAATTCCCGATCAACACGGGCTGTGGTCCGTGCAACCACCACACATTGTCTGCTCCCATCTCCAAAGCCCGATCCCAGGCCTGCAGCAGATACGCAATGTTGTCCTGACCACCACGAAACTTGAAATCGTCGAAGTGTTGCAATGCCTCCTCCAAGGGAAGAAAACGGGGAGCTCCATTAATGTTGAAAGGGCTTTGCTGATCGCTGGCAATAGCCATCCAGACTTTTTCCATGGAAGACAAATCCGTTAATGCCTGACGAACCTCCTCTGCATATTTCGACATTGAAACGGATCCATCCACGACAATCACCGTCATGTCGGTTGTTTCTGATGGAGTAAATTTCAACTCCTGTAATATCACATGCCCAGCCTCCATGGCATCCGTCCATACTTGTTGAACGGCATCCGGTCGTTCCATCCGAACCGTGGCATCGGGGTGGATCAAATCGCGATCCACCAGTTCGCCGTGCAACGCGTGATCTCCTTCCTTGAGCATACTGTGTTTGAATAGATGTTCGGCACCGGACAACTGTGATCGTGATTCAATCCAGACACCATGCTTGAGCTTGTCTTGTAAATTGAAGTTGCGCTCCAATAGGGCGGGAAGCCGGAATCGACCATGCGTCAAGTCGCTCATGTTCATCGGAGCCGTAATACCGAACCGGATCTTCATCGTGCCTCCATTGGCGGGTACGGGAAAACATTGAACGAGGATTTGATCCGGTCCCGATGTGGTGACCAGGACCGGATCTCTTCGGCGTTCCACCGCTACTGTCTGATAAGCGGCCCGTGTCTGCGATCGGCTTCCAAATGCCGCTTCTCGTTCCTCCCCATTTACCCACAACGTTAATCGTGAAACCACACCGCCGGGTGGAAGCAAAACCTGCGCGCGCGCTTCTCTGGCTCTCCTGGAATCATTCTTGAATTCCATGGTCCATTCCGTATAGGCACAGGCGGATGATGTCTCGATGCGTGTGTCCAGTCGAGACGCGGTCATTTCAAGGCCACTCACCCGGCCTGCCACCGCCGTTCCTCCCAATGCCGCGTCAAATTCCCAGGTAAACTCCTGATCCAACACATCCCACCTTCCGTCTCTTGTGTATAGATTGGGTGGCTGTACTGAGTTGAAGGGTCGACCTGTTACCTGATAATAGACTCGGCGGGCGTCTTCTTGCGTGACCTGATCATTTGATTGAACCAACCAACCCGAAAGATCAAAGATGCGGCGCGGGCGTTCATAACAAGCACGGAGCAGGGTGTCCTCCTGTCCGATGAACCGTAACCATCGGACCCCTCGATCCCGCGTCGATGCCTCCGTTGAGTCAGCCCAACGAAGACCGATGCGAGTGATCAATTCGGGCGTCTCCAATACAAAGAGCAAACCCAAAGCCATGAAAAAACCAGGCCAAACGGATACGACTTTCAACGATCTTCGTTGCATTTCCAATCGGAATCGCTTCCAAAGAACCATGCCCGAAATCCACGCCGCCAAAGGAGTCAAACCAAGCAGCCCAAATCCGAAATAAATGATGGCCACAACCCCTATGGGTGTGATGGGAAGAAACATCATGCTGTAAACAAAACTGACACCCAAATTGAATGAAATGACAAAAGGCACCCACCTTGGGATGCTTTCCTCTTTTTGATGCATCCACACCAATGCCAGCAGATTGCCTATCGGAACAAACACCAGCATGGCGACGTGCCACATGGAAGGCATGGGATCAAACAGGACGCCCGTGCAGAAGCGTGACATGAGTTCGATGACAACACTGGCAGACGGCCAGACAACGGCTGTCAGCAATAGACCAAACGGTAAGCTACCTTTGATGTTGGCGGGTTTGGCGTTTTTTGCCATGGATTCTTGTGACGGCAGCGCAGTTTGAGGTGTGTTTTCAGGGACCTCGAGATTACCAATGCGTCCCAATGTCTGACGTAGCCAATCGCCGTCGATAATCGTCAAACCGTAAGCATGGGCTTCTTCGTCCACGTGACGTTTGAGATCTTCTTCAACTTCCGCAACGTCTGCTTCCGATCCCTTCAGAGCTTCGCGAAGTCGAATGCCGTAGGTTTTCCATTCGGCCTTGGCTGAGTTTGTCCATTTCGCCATATCAGGTTCCTTTGCGTTTAAGAGTGTTCATGCCTTTGATCAGCGTCTGCAGGTGCGCATCCATGGAGGTAATGGCATCGCGGCCTTCATCGGTGAGTGAATAATATTTTCGTGCAGGACCTTCGCTGGATTCTTCAAGCCTTGAGGTGATCAAACCATGCTTGCGCAGCCGGGAGAGCAGGGGATAAACGGTCCCTTCAGTAACACCCAGACCCGGCACACCCACCAGGCTTTTTACCAGGTCATAACCATAGCGCTCACGATCCTTCAACGCCGTCAGGATGCACATCTCAAGAATGCCTTTGCGCACTTGTACCGTCCAGTTGTCGAAAAAATCGGTCATGACAAGGGTGGTTCCCATCCAACGGGTTTTAAATCCTGTGGGCCAACAAAGCGACGCGGAGGTTTGAAACGCCAGAGAATGCACGTTTCCGTTTCCCAGTTGAAGGTGACGGTTGCTTTGTCATCTCGAAACACAGTGAGTTGTTTTGTTTCCTGATCAACGAATGTGGGCGCATGATTCCAATATAGATCTTGGTGATCGTAATAATACCTACCCCACGGACTTCCCGGCTTTTTATAGTAACAGGCAGTTGTAAACGGCTCGCCACTCCAGTTGCATTTCTGTGTTACAATAAACCGTGTGCCATCCGGCAACATTTTATCCACGATGGCGCGGGTCCCATTGATGTGATTAGCAAAGAAGGCGAGCCAGAGACAGGCCACCAGGCAAATGCTGCCCAAGACTGCCACCTTTTTACGATGAAAGATGGAATTCATGTAGATGTCCTTTTCTTCTTTGCATATCGAACCAACCAACAGGCCGCACAGAACAACAACCACGATCCCAACTGCAGGAGCCAGCCTTCTCCATCCATAAAAAATTCTCCATCTACTGTTCCAAAGAATAGTTCCCAAAGAATCATCGGTAACATGATCATTGCGAGCACAAGGTACCAAGGCATGATAAGCAGCAAAAAATAGTGATGAGTGAGAAATAAACCACCAGCAATGATAGGCACTAAAGGAATCACCACATAGACAAGCCATATGTGTCTCTTCCACCGGCCAGATAGGTAAAGTCCGAAGGTGGCGACGCCCATGATTCGGGCGAAATTCGCCATGGAAAATACTGAATCGAACCACTGATCTGCCGTAAAGGATTTCAGATGACCAAATAAGCTGTCCGATTTTGAAAAGGGTATGGATTGAATGCCGAGGTCGACTATCAAAGAGAGCAACAATACGCACGCAGCTCCCAGAGCAAAACCGATTAGACCGGTGATTCTGATTTGCTGGTTGAGTGAATGTTGCTCAATCATTACTATGCAATACATAGTAGCATGTGATGCATATGTCAAGCTTGCATGTACGGCGATTTAAATTCGACTTTTCAAATGGTTCTTTCAGTCATTGAGGGGAGGGGCTGAGGAGAGTCAGATAGCAGCATGATGTTGGGTTAAATTTGCAAGATACGAAAAAAGCCCCGCTAGTACCGTGGGCAACAGTTCCTTGGAACGTGTTACATATAGGTGGGACTGGCCCGCCGACTTTCGACTTCCAGTCAAGGCCTGACGTGGGTCGACTCCTAAGGCGTGGTGCCCCATGTTTTTTATTACGGTTCAAGGATAGTATCTCAACACGAGTATAAGCAGGGCTTTAAAATTTTTCCCGCATCCATGACAAAGAGCTGTTTCGGAACATCTGCCCCGAACGCCCTTCATCCTAATCAGCGCCCATGCGGATAACAATCCTTATATGCCGAAATTTAAGGCTCCGGTAGGGCACCGCTGCTCTGGGCCGCAGGCGAGTTGAGGTGTCGGAAAGCCTGCAGAGTTGAGCGGACTCCACGCCACCGTGAATCGTACCCGCAGGTTCCGCATTCCAACAAAACTTCATTGAGGCTGGGGCCTTGCAGCAAGGGCCGAACCTATTCGCGATCCCATAAAGCATTCTGATGCCCGCGCTCATACTGCCAACCTGCTTCCGCCGAACGTTTGCTGTCTGCGTGTCCATCCACAAAGGACATGGTGGACCGCCCGCCGTGCCGGTTGATGACACGTGATGGCAGGCTGTTGTAGGATCCATTATTGGGGGTTCGGAAAAAAACGGTTCGGAAAATCGTGTGTTGTTTGGATGGATCGGTGGTGATCGTCCACTTGTCTGCATCCTGCTCCGATGGGTTTTCGATCACGGCCGAATCCGCCAGATGAATCGTTTCCACTGGCCTTTTCACCGTGGTGACCTTGATGGTTCTGCCGTCATCAGGCAACCAAAGGCTCAGTTCGTGATAGTTCAGACCGATCCCGAAACCGTCTTGAACCTTGACCGAAGGACATTGATTGACAGCCCTGTCCTGACTGTAATTGATCAACAAATCGGGCCACCATCGAATACCGCCTTGACGATCATCCTCGACCACCTTGTTCGACGCGTCTGTATCCAGCACTGCCAGATTGATCAGCTCATCCTCATTGTCATCCGAGTAAAGTAACATGGCGATGCCGAGCTGACGTTTATTGTTCACACATTTGATGCCCTTTGCCTTTTCCTTTGCCTTGCTCAACGCCGGCAAAAGCATGCCGGCCAGAATGGCAATGATGGCAATAACCACCAGCAGTTCGATGAGGGTGAAACCGGCTTTCTTACGCAAACCGACATTGGAGATATTCTTGAATTGAGAATGGTACATGGCTTTTGGCTACCTTGCTTTTGGAATAATGGTAAACTGCTCCTGTTGAACAGTCAGGTCAAGTCAAGACTCTGAGATCCCCTGGCTCCGAGGTACAGTTCAATTCCTGGACAATGGAGGGGTGAGTTCCATCACATACCCAAACTTTCCCCTCAGAAACGTTCCTGAGCAAAAGAGATGGAACGCGGGGAGACAGTGACGAATCGAATGACTGAGGCGTTTCCATTGCAGCATAATAAATGGTTTCAATGCTTTGAGGTTTGAAGTGGATGTAAGAGGGAGCTTACCCCTCCGATAATGTTAAATGCAGGCGTTAAGCTCGAATAAGAGAACCCTCTAAGAGCCGTCTGAACTCGTCCCGGTCGTTGGCATTTTATGTGTGCGTTGTAATGACAGCAGGTTGGACACATAGGTCCAGGTTCCCATGTGCAAGTGTTCGGCAATCCACTTCAGTGACATGGTGGTTCTTTTGCGTATTTCCATGGCCAGCTCGATTTTTAAAGGATTTCCCTTGGGCATGGATTTAAGATCTTCACCTGTGATGCCTTCTTTGTGCAGCAGCTTGATGAGGAGCTCGGATGCCTGCATGTGTTGAGCTTTTCTAAGCACTTCTCCGCCTCGAACGCGAGTAGCTCCTTCGAGGGATTCGGTCCTGGACAAGAGGTCGTTCCGGAATCCATCGGTTCCAAAATACCAACCACGACGGATTAAATCATAGGTGTCATTGGTTCTGGATTCTTCCCACAACGTATGACTTTCCATCAACTGCTCGAATTGGTGCCTTCCTGCGGTGTTGTCTCTTAGTTCGCCTTTTTCTCCCATCAAGACACGAGTTTCCAACCAGTCGGGACGTTGCGGGAGAGGCAGTAGATAAAAGGGATAACTGCTCCAGGGGTAATCCTTCAAATGCTGCCCATTGGAAAGCAGGTGTGCCCGGACCGGATTCAGATGTATGTAGTCGCAGAGTGTGTGCAGGTAACCCTTGTTGCTTCCGTCCACGTTGAGTGATTTGTATCGACCGGCAAACAGGTGTCCGGTCTTTCGATGACGCTTATTGAATCGCGCTGAGTAGATGCCCAACAACCATTTCATTCCTGCTACCAGATTGGCCTGAGGCGTTTGAAGGCAGAGATGAAAATGATTGTTCATCAGACAATAGGCATGGATGCGCCAACCCGTTTTTTCGCATGTTTCTTCGAGGGCTTTTAAGAACGTCTTTCTGTCGTGGACATCTCGATAGATGTCCTGCTTGCCGTTGCCACGGCTTACGATGTGGTAAATGGCGCCTTCGTATTCAACACGCAGTTTCCGAGCCATGCGAAGAGGGTAAAATTGACAGTCAACCGTGTCAATAGTTGGGACTGTCCCCTTAATCGCTATTGTTGGTTGATTTTCTGGATCAGGTTGGTGGTGGATCGGCCGGCTACAAAGGAGATGAATTGAATGCGACCTCCAGACGATTCCACGGCATGTCGTTCATCCTGGTCGAGTGTGTCCAATGTGTAGTCGCCTCCCTTGATGTAGATGTCCGGTTGGGATGTTTCCAGAAAGCGTGTCGCTCTTTTTTCGGGAAAGATGCAGACGGCGTCGACACATTGCAGTGCGGCCAGGAGAACGGCCCGGTCTGATTCAGTGTTGAGTGGTCGATCCGGTCCCTTTAATTCACGAATACTTTGATCTCCGTTCAGTCCTACCAACAATAGATCTCCCGCTGCTCGTGCGCTGTTGAGGTATCGCACGTGTCCGACGTGCAATAGATCAAAGCATCCATTCGTCACCACCAGGCGTTTTCCGCTGGATCGAATGCCGGATCTCCACTCAGTGAGTTGGTCAAAGGGGATGATTTTAGAATCTATTTCCATGAGTTCGTTATGATTCGCTGCTGTTGGAACCAATAGCAACATTCAAGCTTCCTCTCCGATATCCGATCAAATCCACCGTGACATATAGGTAACCCAGTTCTTTGATGGTTTGAGTCAGGGCATCGCGAAGTTCCGGATCCAACAGACGCTCCATTTCTGTAGCACCGACTTCAATACGCGCCAGTGCGCCGGAACCCAGTTGATGATGGCGTACCCGCACATCAAAGAAACCATTTTGGCGCAGGATGGCCTCTGCTTGTTCGACCTGACTTAATTTTTTCAAAGTGACTTTTTCACCGTAAGGAATACGGGAACTCAGGCAGGCCATCTGGGGTTTAGAAGCGGTGGGAAGACCCAGTTCCTCTGAAAAGGCTCTGATCTCCGATTTGGTCAAGCCCGCCTCTTTGAGTGGTGCCCGCACCTGGAACTCCTGAGCCGCTTTGGCGCCGGGCCGGAAGTCTCCGATATCATCTGCATTTTCACCGTAAACGATGGCCGCCACTCCTCGTTCTTTGGCATAGGATTCCATCTCTTCAAACAAAGCATGTTTGCAGAAATAACAACGATTGGTGGGATTGGTGAGGTAATCTTCGTTTTCGAATTCCTTCGTGCGGATGATCTCCAGGGGAAAATGGAATTGTTCGGACAACTCCACCGCTTCTTTCAGCTCGCTTCTCGGAAGGCTGGGGGAATCTGCCATGACCGCAACCGCCCGATCACCCAAGGTCCGGTAGGCAACCAGTGCCAGCAATGCCGAATCCACCCCGCCTGAATAAGCCACCAGGCAGGATCCCAGATCCTTCAAAATCGATTCCAGCCGTTGTCGCTTGTCCATCCCCACTAGTTGCCACGAAGCACGCCACATGTCGAGTCAGGAAATTTGAACACAACATGGTGTCCCGTGTTCTAACTAATTGATTTCGAGAGCATCATGCGATAAAAGGAATAAACACATGAACCCCCAGAATTATCATATGCCTGCGTGGCAAAAAGGATTGATCAAGCGTAAGTGGATTTAATTGTTGGTTGTGATTGTTTCTTTGGGTTTGATTTCCGATTGGTTTTTGAATCGTAGGGTTATCAATAATCGGGAAGTGCCTTCTTTTGAGTTGCTGTCCAAACAAATCAATTTTGAAGACTCTTTTTTTTCAAATTCCTGGCGGAGTATCTGGTCTAAATTGCCAGCTACTTTTCAATTGAAGCTGGATCGATGGAAACCCTCGCCACCCGCCGATGAGGTGCGATTGACCGCTTGCACCTTGCTTCCAAAACATGGAGTCAAAGCATTGCCTCTGCTTTTGGGAAAATTGAATGATCCGGATGATAAAATGAAAAGGACTGCACTCCATTCGGTATACGTTCTGGGGCACTCCAACCAACTGACCTGGGACTTTCTTGGTTCCATGGTCAAGAATCGGGCACAAAAGCCGGACCTGCGGTGTGAGGCGTTGATAGCGTTGGTTGGATTGCATTGGGAGGATCACCGGATGATGAGTTTTTTGAACGAATGGATTGTGCCAGATGAGGTGATTCTTGATTCCTTCAAGACCATTACGGGATTCAATCCTTACTCATCATTCAGCTCTTTCGCTGGAACCCAGTCGTCAGGATCACCCATTCTTTACCAGTTGAAATTTAAGCTTCCCGTCAGCTTTTTCTTATCCTTGTTCGAGCAGAATACCACAAACCATGCTAAAATGGCGTTCTGTTTTTTGAATGGTTATCCTATGGATGTTAGTCCGTTCAAACAAAGGATGTCCGAGTACATTGATGATCAGGACGATTTCGTTCGAACCAATGCCTATCAATTTCTAGTTCGTGCTCTGGAGCGTGATCGTTCTTTAAAAGGTGCTCCTGAATACTTTTTTCGCGCAGCGTCTGATCCGCTAATTTCCATTCAGAGACTCGCGATCCGTTTTCTCGGCAACCGGTACGAACCAACGTCCGATATTACCAAGGTTATATTCGAAATGGCTGCCAGCACCGATACAGGTGTATCACAGTCTGCGTTGTTGCTCATTTCCAGATTGTCTGGTGTTTCAGGAAATCCTTTTAAGCCCGATGAAAATCAGTTGGCTCTTGTTGAAAATCTTTCAAAATCCGGTGATCCGATCACCCGGCGAATGGCCTCGGAGTTATTGGGGCGATGGATAGAAGGCTCCTTTGAGAAACTATTGGAATCGTTCCTTCTCATGACTTTTCCACACGGAGAAAACCCACTAAACTCATTATCTATCAGAATCCAACAAATGTATCCTCAGTCTGATGATCACAAGGAAATTGTCTTGGATCGACTGAGGGAGATTCACTCGGAAGCACAATCTCTTCGTGGAGAAATTGCCAGTTTCCTGACCGTTGCCGAGCCCTATGAACCTGTTCCAGTGCTCTTGCGAATCCGCATGGATCAGGCTAGCAGGAAAAGGAGTTGGCTCTTCTCCTTGGCTGGTAAGGAATTGGTTCACTCTCCTGAATTGTTGAAGGCACTGGAAACAAGCGCGGACGACTCGCTGAATCCAAATCAATTTCAGGATGCAACCACTCGTTGGAATCTCGATTCGAATTTTTCCAAGGTTCAACCCCATCTGGAGACAGCATATCAATCATCGTCTCCATTCTTACATAACCAAGCCGTCAACATTTTAAAAAGAATGGGATTGGATGCTGTGCCGATTCTCGAAAAATTCCTTGATAAGGAAGAAGAACGTTCTCGAATTTATGCGTTGGTTTTGATTTGCGAAATTCTGCAAGAAATGGATCGCATAGAACCTTACTTGGAATACGTCATTAAAGTGCCTGGTCCTACAGTCCTTAAAGTAGTCAAACAGCTGAAGGAATATTATTCCAAACCACCTGAAAACAGACGACGCAGCTTCCAATCTATGTTCGTGAGATAAACAGTCCAACCCCCGTCGAGTAAAATCTACCTATGCAAACCCCATTTAAAATCATGTTCATTCTAAGCGGGGTGATGTTTCTAAGTGGATGGATCGCCCTTTTGATTCGGTCCACTTTCGTGGGCACATTATTAGTGCTATCCCCGGTTGTTGGCGTTGGATTGGCCTTTTGGGCGGCCATGTATTCCGATCCTCCCAGTCTTTTGCCGCTTTGGGCTTGGTTGACAGGTATGGTCGTGAGTCTGATTGTTATGGCCGGGTGGAAGATTCGGGGCAGGTGAATTCAAGTCATCAGTGGGGGCGGCGGCGCATCTTTGGTAGAGCAGTGGGATGATGAGAGTCAGGTTCTCTGTCTTTTTTTCTTGGTCGTGCTCTTGGCTGTTTCTCTTTTTCTGCCGCTGCCGCCGGAAGTTAAGTCTCCCAAATTACCAATATACTGGAGACAGGGTTTGCTGTACTCAGCGGGTTTCTTTTGTTGTTGATGGCGATTGCTATCCATAAAACGCTTCTTTCGAATTGTTGAAGAATGATGAACGAACTTCTGCAATCTCCCCTGATGTATGCATGTTGTCAACGCCAATTTTAGGAACGCGCTGGAAGATCCGATTGAGAAAAATCAAGTCCATGGAAGTTATATGAAATCAGTTGGTTGGAGCAAGATTCTAATTGTTATTTATATTTTGATATTATTCTTAATGATTAATAAAATATTAATTGAAATTGTTTATGTCATTTGGAATAAATTTGGTAACAAACACGAAGTCAGTGGGTATTGGGTTTTTTTATCTCGTTGATAAACTGCAAAAGATCGTCCTTCATGTCGGAACGTTCAAGGCCGAGCAATAAATTGCTTTTGATAAATTCCAGTTTATTTCCGATATCAAGCCGGATGCCGTCGTATTGAAATCCGGACATAGGTTCCAGTTGCGCGACCGCATTCAGAGCGTCGGTGATTTGTATTTCACCGCCAAATCCCGGTTGGGTATTCTCCAAAAATTCAAAAATGCGGGGGGTGATGATGTAACGAGCAGAGACTGCCAACAGGCTGGGGGCGTTTTCCGGAGCAGGTTTTTCCACCAGACCAGTGATGCGAACCACTCCCTCGTCTTGTGTTGGCTCACATGCTACCACGCCATATCGACTAATGACGGACCTGGGCATTTCACGCAGAGCAATGACAGAACCCTTGTGTTGGGCGTAAATGTCCACCATGGATCCCAGGACCGATTGCTCGCGGTGAGAACGCAGAATCGTGTCTCCCAACAAAACCGCAACCGGATCGTTGCCTGCAAAATCCTTCGCATACCGAACGGCGTCACCCAGTCCACGCATTTCCAGTTGGTGAACGTATTGAATTTTCGCCAGTTTGGAGAGTGATTGCATGGCTTCCAATTCCTCCGTTTTTCCCTTCTTTTCCAGGATGGATTCCAGCTCCGCATGGGGGGCAAAGTGTTGTTTGATCGCGTCTTTGCCGTCACTGACAATGATCAGGATTTCCTCGATGCCCGCTTCAACGGCTTCTTCCACCACGTATTGGATGGTGGGTTTGTCCACCACCGGGATCATTTCTTTTGGAACTGATTTGGAAGCGGGTAAAAATCGCGTGCCGTAGCCGGCTGCCGGAATGACTGCTTTTTTGATCATATCAATTCTTCTTCGATGAACTGGGGTTTGATGACCTGAATACCTTTGCTTCCAAGATATTTCTTCAATTTCGTATAATCTGATTCCTTGCGATAGGTGCCAACAATGGCGCCGCCCGAACCGGCGAATTTGGCGCTGGCTCCCATTTCACGGGCACATTGCACCATTTCCAAATGCTCCGGTTTCATATGGACTTTCAGTGTGTCATAAAGTTCTTTGCGCTTGTCAAAATTGGCGTTGATGCATTTGAACAAGGTATCGTCATCGCCTTCTTCCAGGGCTTTCTTCGCGGTGAGGGTCAGATCCGCCCAAAACTTCATGGCATCGTGGGCATGCTTGTCGCCTTCATCATACTTGTATCGTAATCTGTTGTGAGATACTTCTGTCCCTTCGGACAAATCCGCACGGTATCCTATGTAAAAACGCGGCATGCTCTTGACCTGAATGGGTTCGTAAAGACCAAAGCCATCCCGTTCCATTTTTTCCTGATTGAAATCCATGAAGACCAGATCGTCGTAAACTTGCACCACCCGATCCTGCAGTCCGGCGGGGATCTTTAACTCGCGTGTTTCCACCTCGCGGATGAGGTTCGGTAGAATGGCATTGTCAATCTGCACCTCATAAAACTCCATCAGAGCTCTAAAAGTTGCGGTGATGATGGCGCTGGATCCGGCCAGACCCACTTGCTGGGGAATGTTGGAGGTGTAGGTGATCTTGAACTTTTTGTTCAGATCCGCACTCAATCCTTCGTCGCAACAATGATCCCGGAACCGCTTGATGGTCGCTTTGAGGAGACGAATCCCCCCATAATAACCGTGCATCTGGATGTTGTCGCAAAGGTCTTCCACCGAATCGAACTCGGATTCACGATTGACGAAGCTGATGCGGGTGGAATCTTCGCCAAGCAGGATCTCGGCTTTGAAGTTTTTAAAAGTGAACGCGATGGTTCGGCCGAAGTATCCGTCGCTTGGGTTTCCGACCAATCCCACGCGGGGGTAAGCGAATGTCTTGATATGACGTTTTCTCATTGGGCACCTCCGGCTTTGATCAAGGCTTGCACCAGCCTACGGGCTTCGAGTGCGTGTTCCGGTTTGAGTTGGAGTGTGTTGAGGTTTTCCAAACGTCGTTCGTTCTCGATGTATTCCAGTTCGGACATCAAACATTTCCCCTGATCTTCAATCGGGGTGCGTTGGTCGTCCGCATCATCCTCCCACTGGAAGATCCCGTCCCGAACCCGATCCGAAAAGAAGGTCTGCTCCAGATCCAATTCCACACGAAAGACACCGCCGTATGGATGATGGTCGAACACACCGGTTTCCTTCCCGTAAGTTCCAAGCTGACGAATCGCGTGAGCTGTTGCGGGGTGATGAATACCTGCGGCAAAAATGGACACAAATTGATGATCGTTTGGACGACCTTCGGCTGCGCATTTCGCTGCATAGAAAGGATTGGCGGCGAACGACAGGATTCCGAAGTCCAGATCCGTGTTGCCGGGCATTTTGTGATAGGTCGATGTTACATAGTCGCCCTTCGGGTAAGTAGGATCAAAAAGTCCTCCCACAAACAGATAGCGCATCAGTTTGGTGAGATCCTCGGTCGAGTCTTGAAAAAACAAGGCCAGTTCATCCTTGGATTTCGATTTTTCCTTGGCTTGTTTGATGATTTCTTCCAATCCCTCATCGACATCGCTGTTGATATTGAACCGAAAGATGGATGATCGGTTGATGCGCCTGGCGAGGTGGTTTACCGCAGGGCTTCCGATGACCAGAAGGTTTCGGTGAGAGAATCTGCGGATCAATTCTTCCTCGCTTAACAGCACGAAATCTTTGTCGATGTAATGTACCGTGTCTTTATCCAGGCCAAGGCTCATGATCCATCTGCTGTCGGCGGTGGTGGTCATGTGTACGCCGAAATCTCCCGCACCGATATGTCGTCCCCTTACCTCACGTTTGTCTCCCGTGATGATGGCAAGTGGGGAGAATTGTTCGGGAAAATCCCGCAGTGTTCTTTTGCCGGGCAGCTTGTTGCCGGGACGGAACTGGGCGAGCAGTTTTTTCAGCGTGGCCTCTCCCTTGGATTTCAGGGATGCGTCATCGAACGATTTGCCGGTCAAACGGTCCAAATAAGCGCTTAGAAGCAGTTCCTCCAGCCGGTTTGGAGCAAATCGATGACTCAGCAAGATGACGTCTTCATCGGTGGGAACACGTTTACCGGTGCGGAGCTGTGCGATGTAGGGTTTGGATTTTCCAAGAAGAGTCGCCAGTTCAGCGCCCGATACTTCTGGAGCAATTTGCAAAAAAACTTTGGAAAAACAAGACATATGCGCCCTTAAATTAACTAAACAGTTAAATAAATTGATTTCTATGACTTGTAAAGCATCTAATTAGCAAATTTGCTAACTTAGTCCGGAGGGGCAAGCTCCGCCTTGACCCACTTCAAACCTCGAATCGACCAAACTGCGATCAGGCTGCAATGGAAAGGCTGTAGACAGACGGAAACCAATGGCTGCCCACATTCCACGTCAATTGGTCAGTTGCATTGGTGAGGGAGAAGTATGGGATCGAGATGGAATTCGTCCCTCCACATTAACAGTCTGGAGGGGCAAGCTCCGCCTTGACCCACTTTAAACCTCGAATCGACCGAACTGCAATCAGGCTGCAATGGAAAAGCTGTAGACTGCGGAAATCAATGGCTGCCCACATTCCACGTCAATTGGTCAGGTGCA